>OIYR01001642.1_pt1 | contig 10908 bp, 12 predicted proteins | sample 1588221 | NCBI WGS metagenome assembly OIYR01 (sample SAMN03283292) | human gut metagenome | biome: human-associated habitat; material: feces | host: Homo sapiens | place: Peru | collected 2012 | reverse complement strand
TGAAAAATAATGATTAGAATATTTAAAGATAAAGATATTCAAGTTGTAACTAAAGGGGCTTTTGAAAGTATTTTCAAGCCTCTTGGTTACAAACAAATTATTGAAGTTAAAGAAGAAAAACCTGTTCTAAAAAATGAAGTTAGAGGTAATACTAAGAAAAACGAAAGTTCAAAAGAAAAGAAAAATGAAAAAGAGGTGTAAGTATGATATATGTAATTGACGATAGATATTATGTCAATATTGGCTCAATGATATATTCGGAAGTAATTCCAAGATTAGACAAAAATGGTAATGTACAGTTTGTCATTGCTAATTGTAAAAAGGAATTATATAATACACCAAATACAATTTCTATGGAAGAAATTAAAGAAAAATTAAAAGAAAAAACAAAAGAAGAAAAAACAAATAAAAGAATAACAAGGTGGTGATTAGTATGATGACAATAGCCCAATTGCGAGATAAATTAATACCAATTTTAAAAGGTAGAGAATTATATAGACCTATTTTAATGACAAATGATGTTTTAGATTATGAAATAGAACGAGCAATTGCTACAATAAATCGTTGTCGTAAATTTACACCATCAAATACAATTTTGTATGACGAAAAATACGAATATCTTATTATACCAATGTGTGTAGCGTCTTTAGCCAAAATAGGAGCAGAAGGCGAAACATCACATTCAGAAAACGGTATTAGTAGAGGATATGGTTCGGATAGTGATTATCCTGTAAAATTAATATCTCAAATTATACCACTAATCAAAGGATAGGTGATAAAATGAGATGTTTACTTAGAAATAAAAGAACCATACATGTTTGTGAAAGATATCAAGATGATAAAATAAGTAAGTATAAAAAACCTATTGAAATTGATGTTAATTATCAATGCACTAATAGTGAGGGAGATTTAATTGCTTTAGGATTAGATTTTCCACAATATATCAGAATAAAAACAGATTTAAGTTTATTATCATCGTTCCATGCAAACGATAGAGTTTATATTGGAATTACACCTAGTACACCTTTTGATGAATTATGTAAGGATGCTAACTATGAAGTAGATAGTGACCCTATTGTATCGTTGAACGTTGTAGAAGTTAATCTTAAAAAACTAAGTGGTAAAAGATGAGTAAAACAATACCTGTAAAACTAACAGTAGATGACATTGATAGAGTAAACGCTCAATTGGAACTACTATCAGATAGTATGAAACTAGCATCAGAAATAATAGTTACTAAATTAGTTAGAGCAGGTAAAGAATTTGCACAAAATGAATATGACAAATTTCCATATAGAAACTCTAAAGAAGAATGTAGCATAAATGGTGATAGTGATGGATTATCCGGATATATTTCATTAGTAGGTACAAGTGCATTTTACGAAGAATTTGGTACAGGTGAACGTGGTCGAGCAATTTACCATCCTGCAAAAAACAAATTCGATGCACCATTAAATGATTACAATAGTGGACCTTATGTTAGTAGCCACGTTAATAAAAAAACTGGTGAACATTATTGGTTTTATAAACCAATGAGAGGTGAAAATGGTTATGAACAATCAGGTTACACCAAAGGTATCCCTAGTGGAAAAATGATGTATAACACTGGCAAATACTTACATAAAAAATCTAAAGAAGTATGTAAAGAAGTTGCTCAACAATTAGTTGATGGTCTTAAGTAGGTGATGTTATGGAAGTAGGATTAATAGAACAATTAGTAAATGATTTACAAGAACTATTTAATAACAATGAAGAATATCCAGATTTAATTGTCAAAGAAATATATGAAGTTTATCCAGATATCCATTACCCTATGGTTTCTGTTGAAGAAATAGAAAACGAAGACAATTATCAATATTTCGATGAAACGGAAAGAGTTGCTAACTTAGGATATCAATTCACAATAAACGCAGAACAAACATTAAATAAAACGGCTATACAAAATGTAAGAGCAATTGCTCAAATAATAGATAATTATTTAAAAGGACCTAAATATAGATGTCTTAGGAGATTGGGTTCACTAAATATGAAACCTCTTCCTAGTGATGAAAACGTTATGTTAGGTTATTTAAGATATGATTGTTCTCTAGAAATAGGTACAAATACAATTTATAGGAGGTATTAAAATGAATACTAGAATAGACTTATCAACTCTTGGTGTACAATTACACTATTGCGTTGAAACAACTGCTGGTACAAGACCTACAACTGGTTATACAAGAATTTACGGTATCAAATCTACACCAAGTTTGAACCCAGCACCAGATACACTTGAAACAACTACTCTTGACGAATTAGAATATAAAACATATGTAGATGGATTAAAAGACTTGGGTGGTGCATTAGAGTTCACATTTAACTTAACGCAAGATTTAGTTACAAAATGGGATGCTTTAATGACTGCTTACCAAACTGCAGCCGCAGATGGTAAAAAAGTGTGGTTTGCAATCGTAGTACCTGGTTTAACAGATGCTTTCTATTTCACAGGAAATCCAAGTTCAATGGGATTACCAGAAACATCAGTTAATGCTGTTCTTGAAATAACTAACTATATCACACCAACAGGTGCTCCAGTCAAGGCTGCAAAACCAACTAATGAATAATGAGAGGAAATGAGTTATGAATACAAAAATAAATCTAACATATAAAAATGTTCCATATTGTTTGGAATATGACAGAATGAGTGTTAAAGTTTTAGAAAAAAATGGATTTGAAATCAATGAATTTTTAGCAAAACCATTAAGTAATATCGAAATGGTATTTGCAGGTGCTTTTATTAAAAATCATAGAAAAGTAAGTGAATCATTAATTAATGAAATATTTACTAAATGCAAGGATAAAGATACATTAATCGGAACTTTAACACAAATGATAAGTGAAACTTACGAATCACTATTAGCAGAACCCGAATCAGATGACGAGGGAAACGCAACTTGGGAAGTAGTGGACCTTTCTCCGAAGAAGGAACAAAAGTAGAGTCTACTTCTCTAACAAAACTTTTTGAGAAATTATGTCCAGTATTTATGTCTTATGGTATGAGTTATGATGAATATTGGCATGGTGATGCTTATATTGTTAAATTCTATAAGGAAGCATATAGATTAAAATTACAATCACAAGATGAGAATAATTGGATGCAAGGCATGTATGTATATGAGGCTATATTAGATTGCTCTCCTATACTACATGCTTTTTCTAAAAAAGGAGCAAAACCTCTACAATATGCAGAACAACCTTATCTTTGGGATAGGTTAAGAATGAAAACAAAAGAAGAAATAGAACAAGAAAAAGAAAACGAAAGATTAAAATTTGTTATTCAAATGAATAATTGGTTTCACGCTACACAAGAACAATTTAAAAACAAATAATAAAGGGGTGATTAGATGACAGGTACAATAGATGAGGTTATTGTAAAAGTAACCGGTAGTGTTGATAAAGACGGTAGTCAAAAAATAAATGAACTCGCCAGTAGTCTATCCAACTTAAAGGAAAGTATCAAAGGTGGTTATAATAATTTAGATAAATTGTCAGAATCTCTCAATAAATTAAAAGAAAGTGCAACAAGTTTGGATTCACTAACAAAGAATCTACAATCATTACAAGGAATCGGGGACGCTTTAAAACCTTTAACTAGTTTAGAAAATCCAAAAGGTCTGGCAAAAACCGTTAAAAATTTAGAACAATTACCAAATGTTATCGCTAAAATTACACCAGATACATTAGAAAATGTTGCTCGTGTTAGTACACAACTAGCAGATGCACTCACACCACTTGCTAATAAGTTTTCACAAATTGGAATAGGTTTCCAATCATTACAACAATTAGCAGATAAATATGGTGTATCAGTAACAAAATTAAGAGAATACCATAAAAGTACAAAAAATACAATGAATGGCTTTACTAGAGCATTGAAAAATGTTGGTTCAGAATTTATAAAAATAACATCATTGGGTGGATTATTTTTCAAATCAAATAAAAGTGGTTTCAATAAAACTATTAGTAAAGTCAAACAACTTGGGTTATCATTATTAGGTACTCGTAGTATATTCACAGCAACTAGAAAAGCAATTAGTGAATATATGCAAATGGACCAAGAATTAGCAAAACAAACTACAAATTTATGGAGAGCATTGGGTGCACAACTTGCCCCTGCTGTTGAAGAAGTATTATATCTATTTAAACAATTTGTAAGAGTTATATATTCCTTTGTATATGCTATAACAGGCGTTGACTTAATCGCTAGAGCAAACGCTAAAGCAATGAAAGCATGGGGTAAATCAGCAAAAGACACTCTAGGAAATCTTCAAAAATTTGACGATTTAAACGTTGCTAACTTTGGAACGGATTCTGGGGATAATCAATTTATAGAATTAGATAAAATAGACTTATCACCAATTCAATGGATAATAGATGCTACAATTAGAATTAAAAAAGCATTTAAAGAAGCATTTAATACTGGTCAATGGAAAGGTGTGGGTAAAGAAGTTGCGAATTTACTTAATGAGATAACTGCTAGATTGCAACCAGAAAAAATATTGGGTGGATTTGAAAAAGTGGGTAAAAGTATTTCAGATTTATTTAATGGTTGGATAGAAGAATTAAACGGTGCAAAATTAGGTAAAGCACTGGAAACATTACTTTTAGCATTTCCAAGATTATTTAATACGATGCTAACAAACATTGAATGGGATACTATTGGTGAAAAAGTAACAGATGCTTTGAAAAACATAGACTTTAAAGAAATTATTACATCTTGGGCAAAAATATTTACAAATATAGTGGATGGATTACAAACAGCATTTTTAAATATGGATACTGCTACAATTAGTAACACATTTACTCAAATAGCAATGGGAATAGTAACATCAATTAATACTTTAATAACAACAATACGATGGGGTGAAATTGCAGTTAAATTACATGACGTTATTGTTGGTATGAATTGGTCTTCAATATTTAGCACAATAGGTAGTATTTTACTTAATATTTTGGCTGGTATAGGAGAATCCGTAGCAGGTTTATTATTCGGGGTAAAATTTACAGATAAAACTTCTGCAATATTCACTGGCATTGGTGTCACAATTGGATATGTACTTTTAAAAGTTTTTAAATCCACAATAACAACAGGTTTATTAAGCATTGTTAAAAAAGTATTTAATGTTCCCGGTTTAAAAAACATTAAAGGTTCAACTAAAGGTTTGTCAGAAAGCAGTTTTACAGTACCCAAAGTAGGTACAATATTAAGAGGTTTGGCTGACCTAGCATTAATTATTGCTGGGGTAGAATCAATTATTCTAATAATAGGGGAATTACAAAGAATACCCGGTTTTGAAAAATACACTAAACAAGGATTATCGTTACTTGTAGATGTCTTTCAAGGTTTAGGAAGTATTATATTACCTTTAGTCACTATTTCCGCTGGTATTGCGGTACTAGGAACTATTTCATTACCAGTTGTTTCTCTAGGTTTCTTGGGTTTTGCCGAAATTATCGCTGGTATACCTGCTGTAATAACAGGAATTGGTGTATTAGTAGAGAAGTTTGATCTCGCTAAATATACCAAAGCAAGTTTAGCAGTGGTTGTTGATGTATTTGAAGCACTGGGAGGAATTATAGTACCGATAGGTAAAATATCAGCATTAGTTGTAGCATTGGGATTTGCGACACCTATACTCGTAACAAGTGGTTTAATTGGATTAACTGAAATAATAGAACATCTAATTAAAGTTATGGTGAAATTGGGAGAAATTTTTGAAAACCCAGTTATATCAAAACTAATGGAAAAAGGTGGAGAAGTATTAATATCTTTTGCGACTACTATTGGTAAATTTGGTGGTGCTATTGTTGCTGGTTTTACGGAACAAAGTTTTACAGCATTACCAAGTATGGGACAATCGTTGAGCGATTTTATGACAAATGCACAAGGTTTCTTTGATGGTTTAACAAACTTACCAGAGTATGCGATGGAAGCAATTAAAACATTATCAGAAGCAATATTAACATTAACGGCCGCCGACTTATTAAAAGCAATAAAAGATTGGATAGGTGGTGGAGGAAAAAGTGCTTTATCTGCATTTGGTGATGACTTAGAAGAGTTTGGACCAAAATTAGCGAACTATGCTAATTCTGTTTCAACGGTAGATAACGCTAAATTAAATGCGTCCACTAACGCTGCTAAAACACTTTCTGAGTTTGCAAAAAATCTACCAAACCACGATGGACTAAAACAATGGTTTACCGGTGACAATAAATTAAGTGTTTTTGGTACAGAATTAGAAGCATTTGGTGGGAGTTTAAAAGCATATTATGACAAAGTTAGTCTTATTAAATCGGAAGGTTTTGATTTGATAGACCGTTCTATACTTACCGTACAACAATTATCAACAATGTCAGCAAACTTACCAGATGTAGTAGAACAATCTAAAGTGAGAGGACAAGTTTATTCAGTAAAATTAATATCAGAATTTGGTACACAAATAGCAATACTGGGCAAAAAACTTAAAGATTATTGGGATGATATAAGCGAAATAGATGTGGTGAAAATGGATAATATAACTGCTGCTGTAGACAACTTATCAAATACATTTAAGAGAATAAAAGATAATAAAGTGGATGGTACAGTAACATCTTTTGGGAAAGCATTAAAAGATTCGGCAGGTGATATAAAAACATTTTTCAATACATCGTTATCTGGTTCTGCTGGTTGGTCAAGTGGATATACATTTGGTAAATCAGTTGGAAACGGAATATCACAAGGTTTGAAAGATGCGTCCTATCCGTCTATAAATATATTAACTTCTGCTGGTTTAAAACTAGGTTCGTTCAAAATTCAAGCATACGAAAAGGGTACTAACCAAGTTCCATACGAAGGATTATATCATCTACATAAGGATGAAGCAGTAGTTCCTAAAAAATATAATCCTGCAGTGGGTGGAGGATATACAGGTGAACTTGATGAAAAAATCGACAGATTAATATCTATAGTAGAAAATATGGATACAACTACAACTGTTAATCTAGGAAATAAAACGTTATACGAAGAACAACGAAGATATAACAATTTTCAAAGAAATAAATATGGTTCAATAAATGTATAGGAGGTAATTAAATGACTGATAATTTTAAAGGATATTATGTAAAAATTGGTGGATGTACATTTCAAGACCCTTCTATAAAAAGAGAAACTTTTAAATATGCACCAGCATTAGTAACCGTTACTGATGCAGGTGTTGTGGCAAGTGGAAAACTTAACATAAAAGTTCTACCTCACGATAGAGCGAAAATATGGATGGGTTTTCCACCCATGACCCCACAACAATTTAGAAGATATTGGAATGCACTACATAGCGACGCTACTGGAAAAGGGATGTATTTGGATGTCCAAGTATGGGACGAAAGCAAAAATGATTATGTTATCGATACTTTTTATCATAACGATTTACAATATAAACCTGTAATTTATGGTGGAAGAAGAATGATAGTAATGGACGACTTCCAATTAATAGGACATTAGGAGGTGTTTAAATGACAACTACATATCTTACTTCAATAACTAAAGAAGATATTGCACTACTAAAAAAAGGGGATTATGCAATACAAACAAAAATATTAATTACTGACGAACCATTTACACAAAATGGGTTTGCTAAAAATGTTTCTATAGCCACTGTCGACGGGCAAACCGTTGTCAGTGCTATACCACATTCGGCACACGAAACTACTTTAAATTTAGATGGTCGCAATGTAATAACCGACAACGATGCTATAAAAACTTGGGAAGAAATAGAAGATAAATATAAGGAAGACGAGGGATTTTTAGGTCAATTTATAGCAAGAACATTAACAGGAACTTTACAAGATATATCAGAAGATTTTAATATAGAAAATAAATATTTAAGATTGTTTATGGGTATTACAAAAGCAGGAGGATTATTTGTATCTTCCGAAGAAGATGAAATACTTGTAACAGAAGATTATGAAAATGTTGCAGCAAGAGAAGCATCTGAAAATGATACAACTTGGTATTCGTTAGGTAGTTTCCAAGTTCAGAAACCAGATAATGATGACGTTAAAGATAACACGAAATTTGAAGCATTCGACCTTAGTACATTATTTAATACACCGTTTAATGCTGAATACACAGATTATGAGTTCACAATGTCTTTTAACGAAGTTATATCTACGGGTGGTGTTTTTACTGCAGATGCACTTGCTACTTATATATGTGCTCAAGTGGGGGTATGCTTTAGTATCATTGGTATTGGTGGTAGTGAAGATGGTATTGATTTCCCAAATAGTAACTTTCATATCGGTAGTAATCAATTCGTTGAAGGTGAAACTTGTAGAGATATAATGAAGCATATAGCGAGTCTTGCTTATGGTTGGTGTGAAATAGGTTGGGATGATATTTGTAGGATAACTAATATCTCAACTACTACTCCAAAAGAAAATGATACTGATTTACAATTAACTTATCACGATTATTATTCTTTAACAACACAAAAAGAAGTGTATGGTCCAGTTAATAGTGTTTACGTTGGACCTAGCGATATAGAGGGTGAAGGAGTGGAAGTAACTAGTCCTAGTCCACTTCCAGACGGTACTGAAAAAGTTCAAATTCAAATATACAATAATCCTATAACATATACTTTCGAATTAAGGCAACAAGCGATAAATAACGGACAATGCGATTCGTTATTTGGAGTAACATATACTCCAGTTGAAATGGATACACCTAGTCATTTATATTTAAAACCTAAAAATTTAATAAAAGTGTTAAAACCAGATGGTACAGAAATATATACATATCCATTCAATAAAACAATATCGTATAATGGTAATATAAAAGTAAAACTAACTAGTACGGCAAGTACAAAAGCAGAAGAAAAATACGGATATCCAGAAGATTACTATACAATGCTTACAAAAACAAATATAACAGTTGATAAGCAAAATGCAACAATTATAGCACAAGCGGCACAAATAAATAACCAACAAGAAATAATAAACGGAGTTCAAGCAACATTAGATACACAAGAAGCACGTATTAAAATAATAACAACAAATATTAACGAAGAAACTGGGGATATAACTGCAGTTAGAACTGAAAATGGATTTACATTTAATAGAGATGGCTTAAATATATATACTGATGAAAATTCATATAATACACAAATAGATAACGTTGGTACATATTATCGTGATGGTAATGAAGTTGTATCACAAACAACAAAAGATGGTTCAACACTTAAAAACTTAAATATGATTGGTATAACACAATATTCTCCCAATTCGTCTGGTGAATACGGATTTACAGATGAAAGAATATCAATAAACGGTGAATATTGTTATGCAACTTTTTATAATAGAGGTGATTAAAAAATGGCATTGAGTAAAACATTAAATGCGAATGGTTCTAAAGGACACCATTACTTCTCATTAACTGTTACAGAAGTTTCCACAACCACAACAACGTCTTCATTAAATTTTACATTCAATATGTATCCGATTCAAAAAGCATATGACTTTTATAATTGGGGAACGTTGATATCTTATTCATTAAACATAGGTGGTTATCAATATACTGGTTATATACCAAATTATGATGGATATTCAATTTTGTCCATAACAAGTGGAAGTGGTATAACAATTACACACGACAACGACGGTAAAAAAACAATAAATATATCATTTAGTGTAACGGACAATTCAGGTGCAAATTATACACCCGGTAATGCAAGTGCAAGTGATACTTTTAAATTAAGTGACTTACACAAACCACCAGTTGTCAATTCTTATACAGTGGAAGAAACGAATAGCATATTAACGAATGTGTCTTTAAGTAACTCTACCTTTGTAACAAATTTGAGTAAAAAGAAATTCACATTGAATAATACTTTTTATGATAGTGCTAGTGGTAGTAAATACTTTGTTAACATAACTAGTCCAAATAATAGATACACATACTCAAGTAATCCATTTACTGTAGATTTTACAACTAATAGTTTACCATATACATATAATAGTAGTGGTGAACCTATATGTTATATTGGACCAGGTGTTATAGATAATAAAGGTAGTACGAGTGAAGTAACATATGGAGTTTATAATGTAATTATTTATAATAAACCAAACATCATTGTAACGGAATCTTCAATTAAAAGAAACGGTCAAACTAGTGGTAAAGCAAGAATGAACCTTAAAGGAACATTCGCAAATAGAATTATTGGTAACAAAACCAATACAATAACCCTTTCTTTCAAGTATTGGAAATACGGAACAAGTGAACCTAGTTCATATAATACAATACCAGCAAGTGCTTATTCACTTGACGGAGATAATTTTTCAATGTATAATTGGAATATAAGTATAGGTAATAATATTATTAGTGATTTAGATAAATCATATGCTTATAATTTTAAAATAAGAGTAGTGGATTCATTTGGGGGAGAACATATTGTACCGCTTGTTTGCTCTAAAGGTGAATACATTATGGCGAAATATAAGAACAGAGTTGACTTTAAAAAAATAACAGTTAATAATCACGAAGTACCTTATGCTAGTATGTGTACAATATTTACAAATAGTGTTATTACAGGTATAACAACAGAAACAACACTTAGTAATTTTTCGAGAACTGTTGTAGTTGGTGATTATGGTTACGATTCTACAAACACAGGTATAATAATAAGAAATTCAACTGTTGTTAAATTATCTGGTAAGATATCTGGTTTCAATGGTGTTTCTACTACTTGGTATTTGTATGATAGAAGTGATATGAGTAAAATTGATACTGGTTCTAGGGGATATACAATATTTATAAATTCAGGTAATGGAGCCGTGTCTGGAGCATTAGCACCATTAACGTTAAGTGATTTAGACCCAACGAAAGAATATGTTGTTAGACTT
>OIYR01001641.1_pt1 | contig 10908 bp, 5 predicted proteins | sample 1588221 | NCBI WGS metagenome assembly OIYR01 (sample SAMN03283292) | human gut metagenome | biome: human-associated habitat; material: feces | host: Homo sapiens | place: Peru | collected 2012 | reverse complement strand
CCGAAGAGCATGCCTCCAAGATGAGCGAAGTGGGCGATGCCGCCCCCGACACCAGTTACTCCGGTCAAGAGTTCAATCACGGCAAAAATAAGAACGAACCATTTGGCTTTCAGCGTTATCGGAGGGAAGAGAAGAGTCATCATCGAATCCGGGAAAAGCATCGCGTAACCAAGAAGCAGACCGTAAATTGCGCCTGACGCGCCAACGGTCGGGGTCATACAGAGAGTCTGAATGGAACGGTTCGCAGCAATGGCGTCGGCTGCGGCCCCGGTGTTCACGATGTGCTCCCAATGCAGACACTGTATCCATTCAACACCTGTGTGCAGGGCCGCCGCCCCGAGACCTGTCACGAAATAGAACAGGAGGTATTTCTTCGGTCCCCAGACCCTTTCGAGCACGCTGCCGAACATGTAGAGGGTGAACATGTTGAAAAACACGTGCCAGAAGCCTCCGTGCATAAATAGGTAAGTGACTGGCTGCCAGATGCGGAAGAACGGAGAGGCAGGGTAGAACATTGCGAATGTCCTGACCATAAATTCCTGGTTGATCACCGTGGCGATGTACATCACGATGTTGATCAGCAGAATATTCCTTGTGACCGGCGGGAACCTGTTGAAGAATCCGCCTATGCCTGATTGCCTGTCGTCGTAATAGTAGGGCATAATCCTTTAATATTCAAAAAATTAAAATAACTTTTCCACCTGAGCGGAGGTCATGATCGCCATGATCCTTTTGCCATTGCCGGTCAGTTCGGGGTTGCTGCTTGAAAGCAGGGTGTCCAGCAGGTGCCGTGCCTCCATCGGGGAAGCCAGCGGGTCGCAGCTTGACGCTCCCAGCAGGGCAATCTTCTCAGCCATAGCCGCTTCCATCACTCCCGGCAGCGATGAACTGTCATCCGAGAGGATCAGCAGCAGGTCAGAGACCATCGTCTGGATCTTTCCCGCCTCGCACGAATATCCTTCCGGAACCCCGTTGACCACAATCGTGTCTGTCCCGAACGGTGAGATGTCAAAACCGAGTCTGGCGAGCAGCTCGGCCTTGTCGTCGAAAACGGCTCTGTTCGCGGCTCCGACCTCTACCTTCACCGGGAACATATTCGCTTGCGTGACGTGCTCGTTCTTTGTGAGGGCCGCCAACGCCCTGTCGTAAAGTATTCGTTCTCTGGCCCTTCTGACGTTCACAATCATCAGGCCGTCCCTTGCCGGGGCGACGATATATTTTCCGCCGAGGATGATGGTCTGTGTGACCGGCAGCGTTTTCTCTTCGAAAAGTTTGCCATAGTCCTCCCGCCGGTCAACATATTGCCCGAATCTTTCGTTTCCGGAGTCTTTCCATCCGGTCGCCGAGCCATATCCTTTGCCCGCCGGGCCGCCAAACTCATTCGCCGGGCCGCCAAGTTCGGTCGCTGAGCCTGTCGAAGCGCCCCTCCCTACGGCACCATATTCATCCGTCGCAGATCCTGCCGAAGTGACCGGGTCAAACGGATTGTACCCACCGTCAACCGCCACCTGCGGAATGCTCTCTGGCTGATATTCAGAGAAATGAGACCCGAGCACCGGCATGTCGTTAGCCTCCGGATTGCTGAAATCAATCCCTCCCGCGAACGCATTTTTTCCCAGCACCTCCTTCACCGAAGCATAGACGACTTGGAATATGAACGAGTCGTCCTCGAACTTCACCTCGGACTTAGTCGGGCTGATGTTCACGTCCACGCTGTGCGGATCCACTTCCAGATAGATGAAATAGGATGGAGTGACTCCGTCAGCGATCATCCCCTCGTAGGCCTTCATAACGGCCTTGTGCAGGTACGGACTCCGGAAATACCTTCCGTTGACGAAGAAAAACTGGTTTCCCAAAGTTTTCCTCGCCGTGTCCGGCCTTCCAACGAAACCCCTCAGGCTTACCACGGAGGTGTCCGCGCAGACATCAACAACATCTCCGGTGACAGATGCCCCGAGAAGGTCCATAATCCTGTATTTCAAGGATTTAGCCGGCTTGAGAACGAAAACGTCCTTCCCGTTGTGACTGAGCGAGAACCCAATCTCAGGCCTCGTCAGAGCCACTTTCGTGAACTCTTCGACAATATGCTTGAACTCCACGTTGTCCGACTTCAGGAATTTCCTTCTGGCCGGCACATTGTAGAAAAGATTTCTGACAGCTATGTTTGTCCCTTTCGGAGCGGCGATCTCTGTCGTGGAATTGTGGACTGACGCCGCGAACTCGACCTGGCAGCCAACCTCCTCATCCTCCGTTCGGGTCTTCAGCGTCACCTCAGCCACGGCCGCTATCGAAGCCAACGCCTCGCCCCTGAACCCGAAGGTCGTGATGTCCTCTAGGTCCTCAGCGGTCGCGATCTTCGATGTAGCGTGCCTTTCAAAGCAGAGCACGGCATCGTCCGGATTCATCCCCTTCCCGTTATCGATGACCTGAATAAGAGTCCGTCCCGAGTCCTTGATTATCACCGAGATCTGCTCCGCCCCCGCGTCCACGGCATTCTCCACAAGTTCCTTCACCACGGAAGCCGGCCTTTGCACGACCTCTCCCGCAGCGATCATATTCGCTATGCTTCCAGGCAGTATCCTGAGTTCCATCCTAAAGCAGCGAGTAGAATTTCGTGAAATAAATCAGGACCACAGCGAGCAGGATCAATCCGACTATCCCAATGATTTTCTGAGCCTTGGTGGCCACGGTGGTCCTTCTCGCATAGTTGCCTTCACGCAGCGACCCACGGATGTAGGAACCAGGCACATATTCACCTTTCTCCTTCTCTTTCTCAAAAGTGCCGTCAACCTTTCCGAACTTCTGCCGGCGCTCTTCCTCCTCCTTATCGTAGTAGAGGGGCTTATAGTTGAATCTCCTATGCTCCTGTTCCCCAGGAAAAGTAAAAAAGCCCATAATCTTTCAAATTACCTTAAATAATAACAAATATAATCAAATTCTCAGAATATGGTTTTAATTCTTTTTGAGGGGATATAAATCGTCTGGTAGTCTTTGACAATAAAGCATCATCGGCAATAAGATCATAATCTTAAAACAAGTGTATAATACGACCTGACTACTACTCCCCTATGTACCGCTGGGACAAAATCTTCTTTTGCCACCATTTCAGCTATTGATAATGCGCGCGTATCGGTAGATATATCTCCAGAGCTTTTCTCTATTCCGGCAATTGTCGCATTGCCATTTTGATCGACAATAAGGTTTACCAATACTCTCCTATGAACCTTCGATGTTGTTTTAATGTTTTTCTGAATAATAGTTTGCAAACTATCCAATCCGGACTTAAACATCGATGGCGTTTCAACGAGATAAGCTGGATAAATATAATTAAGATCGGAATCTGATACGTTTGTCTTGATCTTCTGAGATTTAACAAGTCCATATAGTGGAGAAATGTCTTCCGATGGTGTAATATAATAGCTGAACATTGGACAAAATGTTTTATCCTTATTAAGACATATTTGAATGGATTTCAAATCATCCTCATCAGGAGCTGATGTACACTTAGTCGCCTTAAAAAAAGGATTACGTTCTGATGTCAAGTATTTTACGGATATCCGTCCATTACCACCTGAACTTCCGGAATTTTCCTCACAAAACTGCACATTTAGATAATAATGACTTGAATCCGACCAGGAAGATAGGAAAACATTTCCTGAAATTGTCTTTTGCTCATTGTCGCCATTTACAAGTAACATTACAACTGCTTTAGTGAAATGGGTCATCCGATCATAACAAATAGGACGCAAGCAAGTCATAATCATAAAAATAAGCAATAAATACTTCATATTCAATATGCTAAAATAACGTCACTGTCCTTGTTTCGCCTATACGCAATGATCCTTCCTTCTTTATTTATATCCCATTCATCTTTCCCGAATGGATCTACAATACATATTGGATTGCCACTACAATATAAATATGGAGAATTTAAAAGATTCTTTTCGCCTAACGGGTCAGAGGTGAGCCAGCGGGTTATGATCGGGTCGTACATCCTTGCGCCGAAGTCGAGGAACGGGATGTCGGCACTGAGGAAGGACTGTGACTCCTTGCCGGAGAAGTGCCAGTGGTTCGGACCGGTCGCTGAGTCAGTCGAAGCGGCCGGACTTGTGACCGGAATCCGCTTGCCGAACGGGTAGTAATCATTCGTTTCGATGACCGCACCGGTGTCACCGTCAACAACGGCGCGGACACTGCCGAGATGGTCTGTCAAGTTGTAGAGAGCGTGATAGGCCGTGACAGCCCCGGACGCGTCCCTTTTGGCGGCGATTCGGCCTCCGTCTGTGATGACGCAGTCAAGGCTGAGGCCGCAATTCTCGTCCTTTAAGTAGACAAGCGATCCTCTGTACACAGTTCCTGAACCATCCACCCTTTCGGAGGAGAGTTTTGTGCCGTCAGAAAGATACGAGTAGTGTGCCAAGGTCCCGGAAGCGTCACCGACTTCACTTACAAGGTTCAGATGATTATAGCCGAGATTCAAGCCAAGCCTGCCGTCCGTTGTCATATTGCCGTTGGAGTCATATCCGAAAGACGGGGAACCTGACACTGATCTTATCCTGTTGCCAGAGTAGGAGAAAGCCATTGCGTCCTCCGGCAACGAGCCGGACTCTCCGAAGCGGTTCAGGGCTAGGATGTTCCCGTTCAGGTCATAGGAGAGGTTTCTCTCCGAGAATGAGTCGGTTGGAGAACCCGATCCGATGAATCTTCTGGAGTCCGTCAGGCGACCAAATGCATCATATGAGAATGAATATGCTCTCGGAGTCTCGGTTCCGAACCACCACTCCCATTCGGAAACGCCACCGTTCCAACAAGGCGCTGATCCAAGGACTGGGTCGTTATACCTTAACCTCATTCCGAACACATCGCTCCGCTTTCCTGTCAGCCAGTCCCTCACGTTGTAGTCCAAGGACTCGTTGATTGCATTGGCTCCAGTGCCGTAAGTGATACCCGTCAGCCTGCCGACATTGTCATACGTGTAACCTACCGTGTTGGAGACGGTAACCCCGCTGTTTGCAAAAAGGCTCGTTGTCGTTCTTTTGATCCGGCTCCACAGGTCGTATGTGTCGATCCTTTCCACGGTGTCGCACGCACCAGACATAGAGACAACTTCCCTTGAGAGAGTTTGGTTTCCGGTGAAATCAAATGCTGATGCTGTCCTGATCCGTCCTCCATCCTCGTACCGGGAGATGGTCTGGACGACACGTCCGTACTCATCATAGAACAAGGCCGTGTACTTGAACTTATTGGCGGGCACACCATCAGGGGTGATCACGGCGGATATTGAGCCAGTCAGCAGATTAAGTGCGGATAACCATCTGTTGCCGTACCCCTCGTCAACAAGCGTCTCGTCAAACAGAATGTCCTGAGGGAATCCAAACTCTCCGATGAATGAGTGGTCGTCGTAATAATTCACAGTGAGGAACGTGGCGGTGGAGTCAATGTTCAGACCGTCAACAATATAGCCGTAAAAAATGCTCGTGGCAGCCAAGGTGTCCTGTGGACGTGTGGCTCTTACCGAGACATTCTGGAACGGCGCCGAGAAGACATCTATGCCGGTGTCGCTTCCGAAAAGAGACGATTCGTAGCACAGACCCTGAAGGCAGGTTCTGCCCAAGGCATCTGGAATGCTGAACGTCCATTCGTTCTTTTCACGCTGTCTGGCGTCTTGTGTCAGAATGGCGTTCCCAGTCTTGTCGTAAAGCGTGAGACTCCATCCGGCTCCCGGCATCTTCTTGGCCACGCATTGATGCCTTGAGTCATAGACATAAAGGAACGCCCATCGGTCAAGCGGTTCCGAGTCACTTGACCAATTCGTTGATGTAGAAGTGCTGACCTCATTGGAAAGCATCGGCGGAATCACAGCCCTCAGGTCACCGAAGTCGTCATAGACATAGTACGTGTCCGCCGTCTCGCTTGAATCCAGAACTCGGTGTTCCAACAGGATCCTTCCTGAAAAATCTTCAAATGAATAAGTGGTGTGACCGTCTTCGTCAACACTCTTTGTCATATGCAGAGAACAATCGGGATAGAATCCAGTCTTTTTGACAGTAAACGAGGTGCTTGAATATTCCTCTACCTTGAGGTTAAGGCATTTAAGAGTCGGGGAATTAGTGGAATTTGTAAGGAAGTCAATTTCGGTACATTTCCCGGATCTGAACCAGTCTTCTCCTGTACCGTAAACGGACTTGATGCGATCAAGTGGTGAACCGTCGTAAACATTCTCACTGAATGGACGTGACTCAGCTTTGGCTCCATTCCCATAGAATGAGGACGCTCTCTCTTTGAGGATATCAGGATTTACATAACCATCTCCGTTATTGTTCACCGGAGAGTTCAGCCAGGATCTGAGCAACCGTCCGTTCCGGTCATATTCAAAGAGATTGGCAATGTCTCCGACATTAGTTCCGGAACCTCCCGCCGCACCTTTCATAACAGTTTGGAGCGACCTCCCGAGACCGTCGAAATAGTCTGTGCTGATCCTCGGGGCTGTGGCGTTCTTCTCGGTATAGATTGTTTTCTTTATATGGTTTGTGGAATCGGACCCATTTCGGAAATGGTAGGCGTATTCTACGGTTGGTGATTGCTCGTTGTCCATACAACGGATCAATCTGCCTAACCCGTCGTACTCATAGGATGTGGTCACTCCTCGCGCGTCAGTGACACTGCGCGGCCCGACATTCGGAGACCAGGTCGCCGTGATCACAGAGCCATCAACTGGGTATACACGGACCTCATCTATTGGCGAAGAACCCTCATAAATTGTATGGCAAGGTCCATAATATCTGTGTTTTTTATACTGCCACAGACCTCCGATACGGACTCTATAATCAATGTAATATACTCTTTCCTGAGAAATCTCAAGGTAGACTGTATATTCCCCGACATATCCCTTTTCGCTGTGATAGCCATTTGGACTATTCCCTAGCCAACCTTCAAAGTTCTCGTAGTAATAGTCTCCAATAAACCCATTCACCACCCTTTCTTCCTTACCACTATAGGCAATCCAAAACCATCCGGCGGCGTAATGAGTATCTTCTGTGATTTCAATAGATGACTGAGGACGCACCGGATTGTTGTTCTCCGAATTTGCCTCTAATTCAATTTCCCCCTCGGTTTCGCCTTCCGGTATTGGATAAATGGCTGGATCCAACGTGGTGACAATAATTCTATGTTTCCCGGCTGGCAGCCATAGTGTTTTTGTGAATTCCACATAAATCTCAGAGTCGTGTTCCCCTCCAGAACCATCATCCACCCACTCTCTGGTTCTCGGCCTATAATGAATGGAACTGTCGAGAATAACCCAGAAATCAAAATCTGGGACATTTTCCGGAATATCGAAATGTATCTCACAGTCCCCGTCCTCCAAAGCCTCGAAACTGTAAGAGAACCAGTGTTCGGTGTTTGTACGATGATCTTCATCGTGGCTGACAAGTCCCGGCTCTTCAACCGCTATCATTCCCTTGCGTCTGGTGGCATTGTTAAAAAGAGCGACAGGGTGCATCCCACCATATCCCCAAAGTATGGATGTTTTGTCTGTGCCGTTTTTGATCACTTCCAGAGGGTTGCACATCTCGTCATACTCTACATATTTTATAATCGGGTCACCGTATAGACTTCCGACATTGCGACCGTCATAAGCACTGTAAGATGATATTGGTTCGTCAAGTCTTGCTGAAAACTCTGCCGCAGGGACGTAATTCTCAATTCCTGCCTTGACGATTCTCTTGTAGGTGGTTAATTCCGCTCCAATCACCTTCCCGTTCCTATACCGTATCCTTTCGATTGGGATTCCTGACATATTCACGGATGCATCTGCCATTCCCGCATACACCCCTGAGCTCCTTATCCCGTCAGAACCGGTGTACCTTATGGAGTCGGTTAGTTCTCCTCCACCTGATTCCGTTGTTGTAGTCCGCACAAGCCTACGGTGGTTGTCGTAACTATAACTGGTCAGAATGGTGGCGGTCTTGGGAGAAATCCCTGCTCCATAATGGAATGTCTTGACTTCCTTGCTTTTCAAGTAAGGGAAATAAGTGTATATCCTGGATCCTGCTGTCCAACAGTATGTGAAGTTTTTAGAGAGTGAGAGGCCGTCACCCCGTCCGTTAATAAGGTTAGGGAACGACTCCGCACCTATCTGGCAGACGGGGACATTCTCCGTAAAGCGATTCGGAGAATTGTTATATTCATAGCGTTCTTCTTCGACAATTCTCCCGTCACTGTCAAACAAACCTTTTCTGAGCATCAACCCCCTGTCTAAAGAGTGTGAGGCGTATAGCCTTCTCAGGATGTAGTCTGGATTCTCCGGCGAATAGAAGGATATATCCCCCTCGTTTGAAGCGTCAATGGCTTCCCTGTGATTTGAATATTCAAACTCAATCCTTCCTCCATCAGAGAACACCTCGGTCACGTTGCTGTAAGTGATGTGGTTGCCATCTGTCGTTGAGAGCTGGTTCAGATAGTTTTCACTTCCTATCCAGTAGGACAACTCCAAAGTGGACTCAGAGCCTTTGTCTTTCCAAAAAAGCGGGCCGATCCAACCTCTACCATTGCCACCTATTGCCGCTTTCCCGTTGTAGTCTCGTTTTATAAAAAATACTGGAGTCCCGGACAGGATGCCGCTGGAGCGGCCGTTTTTTTGTATAGAAAAAGTTGCGTGTCTCAGTCTTGTCACCGTCTCGGTCAATGATCGTCTTGATTCTCAACCCGCCTGCAATGCTGTCCTTAGCATTGTCAACAACCGTGAATCCGATTCGGGGAGAGTCAGTTCTTTGGACGGACGCGCTGTAGGTATGCGGTTCGAAGACATATTCAGTGGAGCCTCCGGTAGGATAGGTTATTTTTTGAATGATTTCCGCTTTCATTAGGGTTGTGTCGGGTGCGCGGCGGCCGTGAAGGGTATGGTATGATCCCGGTGGCACGCTGAATGATTTCCCGTTGAAGCCCCACCTGTCGCTGCTCTCCGAGCAATAATGATCGGGGAGTTTAAGACTATTGTACTCAAAACTGTACTTGCCTCCATCAGCAGTTCCGGCTACGGTTCTGATAGAGGAGAGAGACAGGCGCTCGTTTGCATTATTGCCATATGTGAACAGTATCCTCTTTTGGCCTTGGATAATACTGTCCAAACACATATAGTAGTTATAGGAGAGGATATTCTCGATGTCGATGAACGCATCGTTGTCTCGGAAATCAGGTTTAGTTCGGAAAAACTCTGCCGAATTCTCGTATGTGGTGTCGGTGTCCGTGCCAAGATCCTTCAGTTCGATTGATCTGGAGATATGGAACACTACCGAATCTCCGCTTGCCTTTGACCTCACGGAACTAAGGTAGGATGGAGAGATGTACATAAGCTTGATGTAGGGATATTTGTCTATCTGTGAATATAGGTCGTTATCGATGTAATATTTGCGCCAAGATCCGGTGCTGCCCTCAGGCAACGATGAGTCGAGCAGGTAGTTCCCATAGTTGTCATCATCAATCTTGTAGCCGAGCCCACGTCCCTCTCGCAGGATTGTCCTGACGATGGGACGCCCGTCTTTCAGGTAGCGGAATGTGATCGTCTCGTTGTTCGGGTATTCAATCTTGGTGAGGTTCCACGTGGATGCGGAAGCCATCCCGTAACGGTAGGTGGTACAGGGCCTTATCGAAAACTCAATGGAAGAGATGTCTGCATCGTTGTCACCGAAAGTGTAGCGGACACCGTTTGAGTCGGTCACGATTATTTTGCTGATGTACTGAAACAACAGTGCCTCGATCTGATTATTGATGTGATTCTCGTAAGTATTGGAGAGAAAGACCTTGACAGAGAAATCATACGGTTGGCGGGACTTGATCTTGACAGTGCACTGCCCTGTCCTGCTGTCATATCCGGTTATGTGGAAAGAAGCCTGGATCCCGTCAAGGTTGATCTGGAATTCGTCCGGCTCCATATCGCACCATATCCCGTATTTATGGTTGTATCGGAAATGAGCCTTGGCGGCATTCTCGTCCTCTGCCCATCCAGCTCCTTTTTCCAGATAGTCAAAATAACTTAGGGTGTCAAGATCCGAAATCTGGTGTATCAATGGCTTTGCCCTTTCCTGCCAGATCTCATCGTGCGACACTTCGTCCTGCCGGTTGTTGATTATCCTGTTAATGCACCCTCCTGCACGCAGGGTCCAGCCCAAACCAACCCATCCAGGGTGCTGCTCCGGCTTGTGTCCTCCCGCGTGGTATGTCAGGTAGATCGGAAGGTTAGCCCCCTTTGTCTTGAGTGTCGTCAAAGGAACTTGAATGCTTGGCAGACCATTGAAATGATTCACGGGTATCTTCCCGTATTTGCCAAGTTCCGCGGCATTAGGAGAAAACATTTGGATGATCTCGTCAGAGATCGTCTGGGCTGGCAATGCAAATGCCCCTGCCATCAATACTGACAATATAAGGAGTTGTCGTTTCATCTCTGATAAATAATTGGTTGCTAGTTTGCAAACAAGATACGAATAATAATCGGATTATCAATAGATAAACCATAAAGAAATAATAATGATACCATTCCGTGTTTGCTCCAACAAAAAGAATAGGTATCTTAGCGGAACGATAATATTAAGTCTTCATCGATGAAAGCAATAAGGACAATCATCATCGCCGCCCTTGGTGCTTTGGCGGCTTGTTCTCCGGCCACGATGGAATTGGAGGACTACACAGGTTACGTTAATGTCAGGATCGGCTCGGGCGGGCACGGACACGTGTTTGTCGGTGCGAGTGTGCCTTTCGGCGCGGTGCAGTTGGGGCCTACGAGCATCCCTCAGCAATGGGACTGGTGCTCCGGCTACCATTCCAGTGACTCGACGGTCATCGGATTCTCCCACACCCACTTGAGCGGAACCGGAATCGGAGACCTCTTCGACATCACCGTGATGCCGGTGG
>OIYR01001638.1_pt1 | contig 10926 bp, 2 predicted proteins | sample 1588221 | NCBI WGS metagenome assembly OIYR01 (sample SAMN03283292) | human gut metagenome | biome: human-associated habitat; material: feces | host: Homo sapiens | place: Peru | collected 2012 | reverse complement strand
ATATGCATTATATATATATACTTTTTGTTCACTACTCTCATTAGTAAATTTAAATGATTCACTCTGTTTACCTGTTATCTCTTTACCTTTTTGCTTTGTTAAATACATTTTTTCATATTTTATTTTAAAAGAAAATTGTTGGATAATATCTTGTGTTGGCTGTGAACGTACACTAACAGTAACTACATATTCTCCATCTTGTGGTCTATCAATAAAAAGTTCTGTTTCCTTTCCTGTATATTTATTTCCATTAACATACCATTCAATTTCTCCATTTTTTATTTCATCTTCTTTTAGTTTAACTTTAACATTTGCACTTAAACCTGATGAAACACCTAATTTTCTTAAATAAATTGTATCACCATTTAAATATGTATAATCAGATTCTTCTAATTGAATTTCTTCAACAATATCATTTTCATATTCAAATGTTGCAGTATATGTTTGAGTATTATCTGCAGATTCATTTCTACCATCACTAATTACATTTCCATTCATATCATATCTTTTCATATATGCTTCATAAGTAACTTGTAATTTAAACTTTAGATACTCAACAGGTGCTTTATATTCTCTTGGAATATCATTTTTTGAAATTTTTCCATTCGAAATACCTACATCATATGTTTGATCAAAACCTGATTCAGAACTTACAATTAATTTTGCTGATTTAGGTTTTCTATAATATCCATATGATTGTGTAGTTACACTAGATACATCAATTTCAAATTCACTTTCACGATAAGCTGGTACTGTTGCAGCGACTTCAATATTCTTCTCTGTTTTACTGAAATCAAAATATTTTTTATCACTTCCTGTAGTTTTATCTTCAAAAGAATTATCATCCAAGTTAATTTCTTCTTTAGCATTTATTTTCAAGCTGTTTGATGCACCTCCGACATCTCCCTCGTCTCTTGATGAAAGTGCTGCACCTAATTCAATAGTTGAATTAACCCTTGCTGTAGAAGAAGGTGAATTACTTGATGCTAATCTTGAATTATACCAAGGTGACCAATAAATAATTAAATATGTTCCTTTCAAATATTCAAATGACGCACCTGCATTCATATATTGAAAATCAAATTTAAAATTCTTCAATTCAGCTAAGTTATCTAAATAATCAATTTCAATATAAAATTCCTCATCTTCATATGGATATGGATAATCTTCTTCTGTATCCAATTTTACATTTTCTGTTTTTCCATTATTATGTACTGTAACAGTTGGAATATATGTATTATGATCATGATCATATACAAATCTGTAATTTTCTCCTAATTTTAATAAACTATTTCCATCAGAATCTAATAATTCATTTCCATCTGCATCTACACCTATTAATGTAGAACTAGAAATTCCTGAAAAACTAACTTTTTCTCTTGCCCCTTCTTTAACGCCTGCTCTTAAATAATTAACACTAAATGGTCCAACTACATATTTGTTAGTATCTGCATTAAATCTAACATCTACTTTAGAAGAATCGAAACCTAGTTTTCTTTTATTTCCATCTTTTGAAATATAATTTTGATAATCTACTTGAATTGTGTTATCACTATTGTATTTCCAATTCTCGCCATCAACAGCTATTTTCTTTATATAATCTTCAAAAGCTTCTGCTTCATATGCTAAATCTGTATCTTTAACACCAGATTTATTTTGAGTTCCTACAGTTTTTACTTTCCACCATGCATGTTGAACGTATGTATATGGTGCATAACTATCTGTAGTTACATAATAATATTTATTATCTTTTTTGGTTACGTACTTTGTTGGCTCTAATGTACTATCATCCCATTCTACTGACCATAATTCATCATTTGAAGCTGTTACTATTTTATTATTATCATTAACTTCCCCAGTATATTCTTGATCTGTCAATTCAAATGTTATTGAATTTATTTTAGGATCATTCATATTCATTTCTGATAAAACCCATGCTTCTGCTGGAGTAGCCTGTTTTACAGAGTCAATTTTAAATCTACCATATGTTTTACTTGTTGTAGCTTCATAAGGATTAGATGTACTTGCCGTCCATGGTGAACCTGTCTTAAATACAGTTGCACTATTTCTATTACTTTGCGTTAATGTTCCTGTATTTTGTCCTTGATCAGTTGTATCAGTACTCTTTCCACCACTTTTAACTACTGTACTTGCATAACCTGGAAGTGCTGTTCCTTTAGCAGAGCACATTAATGTTGGATATGAAAGCAAATCCTCATATCTAATATAAACATAATCACCATCAGTTTGATTACTCAATAAACTAAAAACAGATGGGTAACTTAATCTAATCGCTTCATTTTCATTTATTGGTGATTTATTGGTTTTATCTTCTTTAGCGAAGGTTTGATTGAAAAACAATATACTAGCAACAAGAAGTATCATAATTACTATATATTTTTTTAAAATACTCTTATTATTCATATTTTTTTTCATATCATCACCTCCTTATTTTTCTTATCAATCTGTATCTTAATTACATACAGAGCAATCAGTACCGTTATCAGAGTAGTACTTATAATCATTAAATTGATCATACTTCCACCAGTTTGAATACCAATGATTAAATCGACCTTACTCATATCATCTTCATCTTGAGCTTGGTTTCCAGGAGTAGAATCTATATCTTCAATTGCATACTCATTATATGTCTCTGCAATTTCAAAAGTATTATTTATAATTCCATTTCCATTTTCAGTCATTTGTTTTGTTAATATTAATTTAATTTCTTTTGTTTCACCTGGTTGAATTAATATATCTTCAAGTTGATTTGTATATGCATTACCATCTGAACCTACATACCAGCCATTATTCATGCTTGTATCAAGTTCTAATCCCTCAGGTAAATAATCAACTATTGATTTGGCATATCCTGATATCTCTCCTCTGTTTGTAACACTAATTGTATATTCCGCAAATATTTTTGAAGAATTTACATATTTAGGATTTATATCAATCTTAGCAAGTTTTGGATTTTCCATTTCATAAGTATTTGCACCTTCATCATTTTGAACTGTTACCTTATTAAGGTTAGCATCCAATGATAAATCGAATATTCCTGCTCTTACTAAACCAATATCAATATCAGATATACTTGTATCTGTTACTTTAATCTTATCTGTTACTGCTTTATAATTTGAAACTATAGCATCTGAATTTCTATCAGAATTTACACCCTGTTTTTTATAATCTGTAACTGTATATTTTGATGAATCATATTCAAATCTTACATAATACTCACCAGGAGTTACATTTTCAAAAATGTATTCTCCGACGTTATTTGTAACTGTTTGTCCTACAATATCTTGTGTAGATGCATCACATAAAATAGCAACTACATTTGCCATTTTCTCTTCATCATCATCTCTTTGTCCATTTTTATTCATATCAACAAATGCTTTACCAATTATTCTATATGCAACATTTGAATCAACACTTACATTTTCATCAACTTTTCCAACAGTAGTAATTTGTTTACTATTTTGATCATTCTCATTATTTGCAATACTATCATTTACAGATAATGTACTTTCTTGCTTACTTGTATTATTAGTATTTCTATTTTCCAAATTTTCTTGAACAATATTTTCTACTGAAACAGTTCTAAAGGCATCAATATTCTTTCCACTAACAATCCAACTATTTGATGCTACAATCTCTTCAGTATCACCTGTAATATTGTTTGCAACACATTCTAATACTACTTGAGCTTCTTCATTACTTCCAAGTGTTACATTAAAATTAATGTTTTTACCAAGTGTAGCATTGTATGCATTCTCACCTTTTATTACATTAGCCCCTATAACTCTTAATGAACTTGGCAAATCATTACTTATATTAATATTTTGAGCTTCTGTCAACCCTGTATTTTTTATATTCAATATATATTGAATTGTATCTCCTTCTTTTATAAATTTGTTATCTATATTTGAATTATATGAATATTCTAATACTGGTTTGGCAAGTATATGTCTAATTTCATTTGATGTATACGTTCTCTTTAAATTAGGTGAAGAAATCGTAGCAGCAGAAACTAATTCTTTTTGACTTTCAGAAATTTGAGATGTTCTAGCTTTTACTTTCAAAGTAGCACTTCTATCTAATCTATCTAAATGCCACGTTATTTTTCTGCTAGTTTGATCGTAATTTGCTTGACCAACAGACTTTTCTGTAAAATTATCATCTTCAAATCCTATTACATATGCATCAATAAATTCTAATCCATCTGGTAATGTCTCTTCTATTGTACAATCATCAATTGAATTATTTTCATAATTAACTAAACTAATATCAAACCACAATTCAACGCCTTGATCTACAACTCTATTTTTATCAATTTGATTCATAGAAATATTCAATTCAGCGGCATCTACATTTGACTTAGGAGATGGTACATAAATTGGTTTTTCTAACCCTTCTGCTTCAACACTATTTGCTGCTTCAACTTCTGCATGGTTTGCTGCACCTGCATTAACCTCAACCTCATATGTAGCTTCTTCAGTTTTTCCAGGAGCCACATCACCTAAATTAATCTTAAGCTCTGTAACATCTGGTCTTAATTCACCATTTTCAACATAAGTTGTTCCATCAGGAATAATACTATTTACAACAGTATCAGCAGAAACTGTTCTACCTTCATTAGTAACTCTAACTGTATATTTAATATGTTGTCCTTCAACAACTGAAGCTTCATCAGTATCAGAAACAGTTTCAACTTTAAGAACTGGAGCATTACCAGTTGTTAATACAACTTTATCTGCTTCAACAACTCCTTCTGTTTTAGTTCCTGTATAATATGTTCCAAAAGTTCCAATTAAATCCAAGTTATTAGTTAAATTTGCTGGAATTTCAAAATCATAAGCAAATGATAATATACTTCCTGATTTAACTACTTCATTAACTACTATTAAATATGATCTAACATTAGCTAATGACCCAGGTTCTACTGTCCATCCATTTGATGGTTCTTCTAAATCATCAGTAGCCTCTCCATTTTCTGAATAATAAACTGTAGTTGTAAATCCACCAGTTTCAGAAATAATCTTTGATGTCATAGGAGCTGTTGTATTTGCCCCTAATGCTTCTCCTGAAATAATAGATTTATTTCCATCAAATATTGTTCTTCCTAAAATATGAACATCACTTAACTCTTCATTTGTATTATTAATTACAATCATTTTCATCTCAGCTGCCTTAGCATCTGTAAATGGTATAATTGAATCTTCTTTTCTTCCTTGATTTACAGAAATCAAAGAACTATCAGCTTTGTAATTTGAAACCATTTGAGCATTTACAAGACCTTCTGGAGCAACAATATTAAGCTCTGTATCATATGTTCCCTGTCTTCCTATTAACATATAAGAAGATGGTGGAGTTATCATTGTCCAATCTGAACCTATAACATAATTTGTAGCATCCTCATTGTAGTAATTCATTATAACAGCTTCATTTTTTGATGCTGTATACATATCTACTTTCATATCTGTATTTAAAATAACTGTTGTACCCTTAGCAGAATCACCAGATGTATATTGAGCTTGTGTTCCGTTTAATGTAATTTTAAGTACTATTCTATCTTCGCTATCTCTTAAAGTTTCAACATTAGCTATTTCTAATTCATCATTTCCATATAATAAGTTCATATCTTTAATATTGATATTTTTTATTTCCTTTGGAAATGTCAATTCAAACACTGGATTTTTGTAAACATCACTTGTTGCATTAGCATTATTTAATGAAATATTAATTTCAATATCTTCATTATCAACTAATGTACTTAGATCTGTTCTACTTAATGAAAGTGTTGCTCCTGTTGATGTTTCTGTTAGATCTGTTGAAACTGTTTTATCACCAACTTCTGTAACAATACCTTCTTCCAACTCAGCTAAACCAGTAAAGCTTTCCTCTAAACCTCTAAACATTGTTAAATCAACTTTCTCATAAGTTGTTTTTGTCATAGCCTTTTTAGCAACAACATTTAAGATTCCATCTCCTGTTGGATTATTTATTCTCATTAATATCTTTCCAATTTTACTCTCCCCAAAGTCAATTGTGATATATCCATCGCCATCATCATTAGTATCTTTATTAATTTGAATTAATGAAGTTCCATCTTCACGTAATAATTCAAAACTTCCTGTATCACCAATAATTGATTGCAAGTTGCTTTTGTTTAATTTTATTTCTTTATAGTAAGTATTTTCTCCTTGCTCTGTTGATGTATTATATCCATTTCCATAATCATCAACAAAATATTCTGTTCCTTCTGCTATTTGAACTGTTTTTACTAAATCTACTCTTGAAATATTTATATCAAATGTATTGTCATATACAATGCTGTATTCAGGTTCATTTGAATTACCATTTGCATATAAATATCCTTTGCTTACTTCTGCTGTTCTTCTTGAAACATCATAAGTAATTATATTTGAATTTGCCTGAGATAAATCATATTCTTTTTCTATTGCATTAGAGATTTCATTTGTGTTTGTACTTGTAAATACTGTTGATTTTGCACTAACATTTGCTTTTAAAATTCCATCTGTTAAATCTGAATAATCTTCATATGTATATGAAATAATGTATTCATCATTTCCATTATTCATTTTATATTTTCCATCTTTTTCTGGATTGTTTACATTTATGAAGACTTTACCATTTTCATAAGACCAGTTCTCAACAGTAAATAATGTTTCACCATTTAAAAGTCCATTTGTGAATCCTGTACTAATTGCTGTAACATTAACGTCTTTTATTGCAGCACCATCAATAGCTGGTAATTCAACTTCTACATTTGTATCCTTAACAGGTAATTGATTTTTAGTATCAGTTCCAACTGTAACTTTTATTTGAACTAATGCTTGCCTTGCTCCATTTTTATTATAAGGAATAAATTTTTCAACATCACTTCCAACTACTAAATTTATATCATTAGAAATATCTAAAACAGGTTTAGTAGATTTTGTTATTATTGATTCATTTCCTTCCTCATCAACATATGTTCCTAATAAACTTAGTTCAACTCCAGATTGAAGTTTATTCATATCTATTGATTCTTCATTCTTAAGTTCTATTGGAATATAAACTTTTATTTCTGTTCCACCATTAATTTGTTTTAACTTAATTTTGCTTTCATCAATTGATTGAATATATTCTCCAAATGAAATATTGTCTTTTAATTTGAAAGTTTGATTAGCTAAATCTTTTATATCAACTTTAGCATTCTTTAAATAACCACTTGATTTAACACCTAATGTAATTTCGATTGCTAATCCATCTTGAAGTTTTTGTCCTTCTGTTGCTTTCTCCTCTTGAGCATCTTTCGTATCTTCTTCAACTGGTTGTTCTTCATCTGTTGAATCATTTGTATTATCTGTAGTTACAACTTCATTTGAAACATTCTCATCAGTCATATTATCTTTTTCCGTATCAACCGTGTTTTCATCTGGTTCTGTAACCACATTCTCTGACGTTGTATCCTCTACTGGATTTTCAACATCATCTTGTGATTGTTCTTCATCAACCACATTTTGTTCAACACTCCCCACTGTATCTGCACTTGAATTAGCCTCATCTGTACTAACTTGTACATCCGTCGTTGTATCTTCAGTCTGATCTGTCTGCTCTTCATCTTGTGTATTCGTAATCATCACAAACTGTGCAGAATAATTGATAACATCACTTGAGTCATCAGCTGCATAAGAAACCAACGCAGATCCAAGGGTTGCAAAATTGCTAAATGCAAGCATAAATACAATTAAGCTAGCTATGAACTTGTTCTTGAAATCTCTTTTCTTTTGCATTATTTACCTCCACAAATCTTTTGGCTTTTTTTATTCTTATAATCCTTATTTTAAAGAGTAAAAAAAATCTGTCAATTTTATTTTTTTCCAATATTGCATTTTTAAGAATTCACACACAAAAATACTATTACGGAAAATAGTACATTATGAGCTATTTTACATTTTGATTAAATTTTTAGACACATTTTATCGAATATGCTCGACTAGTTTACATATTATTTTTATGGAAACCTTTTTTGCTCATTTTGTTCAAGTTATCCACATACTTATGCACCTCTGTGGATAACTTTTGTTATATCTTCACCCTCGTTGAACAACACATCTAATTTCATTTAATACTTATTTTTGATAATAGGAAAAAGTTCATATATTTTTTGTGCAATATTGATATTTGTAATTATTAATGTTACCTACCGTACTTCTTTTATATCAAACGTATTCTTAAATCATCACAACTAAGCCTAGCCTCATATCTAATTAATACGATAATTATCATCACATATAAACATTGAAACAATCATTAAAGCTAAAAGAACGTAGATTATTTAAAACCTACGTTCTTTAAATTTAGATATATGCCTAGTCTTCTTTTCTTTTACGAAATATCTGTACTTGTTTTACTACAAACATTACCATCATAATTACTATAGTTCCAGCTAGTATCACTATTGGTACAATATGTTGTCTGATATATGTTCTTAACGCTATACCTGTAGGAGCTATAACTGTTACATACTCAGGTGACCATGCATCATTTTCTGGATATTGAGTCCAGTTTTCTGATTTAATTGCTTTATTATCCCAGTAACCTGCACTATTATATCCTGCATACCATACACCTTGTTCTTTATTATTTACTGCTAAATGATTAACTATTGCCATTGCGTTACCTGGTACAGAATTTGTATCACGTCTACCTGTTGGATTAGAATATACTAATACCTCTGCTAAGTTGTCAATCTTCATTTGGTTTGCATCTATTCCTGAAGAAGCAGTCTTAGCAACTGTTATTCTAACTTCAGAATATGTATCTGAAAGAAGCGTTCCTCTATACGCTACAGGGACTAATTCTCTTGTTAAATCAGTATTATATTTACTTACTCCTGCAGTCTTGTTAATATACTCGACTCTTCCCGTATTTTCATCAAATGTGTTTAATCTCTCATTATATGAAATAGCTATATTAGATCTTGTATTATTTATATACTCTCTATCCTTATCATCATAAATATTAAACAATCCGTCATCAGAAACTTTTCTATATGATGATTTTGACAATAATCCGTTTAATGATTTATTATAACCATTTGCTTCTTTTTCTAATCCTGAAAGATCCCATGTAGCGTCTGCTACTGAACCTTGATCATCTAAACTTGCATCTATATCAATATAATCTACAATTTGATCAACTGTTGTCTTAACCAGTTGATCAGCTGGATATTTAACTTTAGCATATTCCACTGTTTGATTTTGTACTTTTTCACCAAAATATGAATTTACTATAACTTCTTCAGATGCAGACTCTGAAACAGAATTCTCATAATAGAATCTACCAACATATTTACCATAAATTATTACTTTTGGTTTTATCATATCTTCTGATTCCTTATCAATAATATTATTTAAATTAGAATCCTGTTTTGCTAAAATTTCAGATAATGTAGCACTTGAAGATATTCCAGCTTCATTTCCTATATAATTAATAACTGTATCTGTAAACTCGTCTGTTGGAGATATTTTAGCTTTATTAATAATGTCTTCAGCCCTATACATATTTGCTAACTTTCCAGTATAATCTATTTCAGAATTATTTATAACTTTTATTTTATATGTAATCTTTAATGTTAAATCATTTAAATAATCATCCTCAACAGCTATAGCATAAAATCCTTGCTGTACTAGTCCGTTAGTTGAAGCTTTTTCATGAGAAAGATATGTCAATTTATCTAAATGAGATGCACTTTTATCCTCCTTGATTACTTCTCCATTTTCTAGCATATTGGCTGTAAATATTACTTCTCCACTCTTAATCATACTAATGCTCTCAATATATTTCTCAAGCTCAATATCTGTTTTAGCTCTTTCTTCTAATCCAAAGTTAATATTTTTAATTGTATATCTATGTTGCTCCAACCTAGCAGTTCGTCCCTTTTGATTGTTTGCTTCTTGATTTTTTGCTTCTTGATTTTTAACTGCATTCAATTCGACCTTTTCTTGATATAATTCTTTCGTTGGTTTTTCAAGAATTCTAGGATTTTCAATTTCGATTTGCATTATAGGTGTTTCTGCAAACATTTTTGTTGACTCTATAAACTCATTAGAATTTCTGTCCCTTAATATCTCTCCCCTATCATTTTCTATAGTTCTTGAATATGCATCAACAACCATTCTTCGTGATTCATTATCTCTTGCCTTTGAAACAGTTGAATCAATAAATGTTTTTCCATCAATTTTAGCTGTTAAATCCAGATACTTATCATTTAATGTATCTAATTGACCATCTAAGAATTTTGTATTCTCATAATCTTGACCATTATATACCGAAACTTGTTCTGGTCTTGTTGTAGTATCTCCATTTTGATCTGTGCTATAGATTGTAGCATCTGTATCCTTTGAAGTCTTTGTACCATAATCAAATCTTAATATATAATCTCCTGCTAAAAATCCATAAATATAATAATTTCCATTAACCATATTTCCATCAATATCTGTCACATTATTTTTTGAAGTCACTACAGTTTTACTTCCAGCCGCATTTTCACTCTGCATACTATAAGCATTTGTTGCACTATAATTATAGAATTCACTAGGAACCTTATAATAATAGTCAAAACTATCATAAGATGCATTATATGTACCATTACTATTTAACTTACCAAGATTTATAACTTCATACATTGATACTTCAACATTTTCAATCTTTTTTTCACCTACTTCATATGTACCATTACCAACTTTTATTTCGGTACCAGCATCAATATTTTTCTCGTCTTCCCATACATATCCATACATATCTCTCTCATAAGTATCAATCGAAATATCTAATGGAATAGATCTATCTGTATCATCCTCATATTGAGTTTTATCATTAATTTTGCTTTTATCAATATTACATTCATATTAA
>OIYR01001637.1_pt1 | contig 10937 bp, 5 predicted proteins | sample 1588221 | NCBI WGS metagenome assembly OIYR01 (sample SAMN03283292) | human gut metagenome | biome: human-associated habitat; material: feces | host: Homo sapiens | place: Peru | collected 2012 | reverse complement strand
ATTGCATAAGTATATCTGCTTGAAAGAGGCGATAAAGAGGAATTTTGATTTATATTTTGGCTCGTATTTTTAACCTGTTTTATAGTTTCAGTATTTGGTTTTGAAGCTAAAGATTGTATTTTTATAGCCGTATTATTTGAAGAAATATTATTTATAGTCATTTCAATACTCCTTTTTTATTTGGAATTATTAATATTATTAACGGAAATATAAAAAAACTCTTTATAATTTTTAATAATTTTTTATTGACTAATAATTTATTTAATTGTAGAATAATATTATAAAATAAAAATTAAGGATTTCATCATGAAAAATAAAACTCTAATTTATTCATTATTTATTTTCGTATCGTTTTTATCTTTAATGTCATTATCTTGCGGAGATAAACATAGAGATGGCAAAGCGATTTATATTAATGTAGGTTCAGAGCCTAGAAGTATAGACCCCGCTTTAAATAATGCCGTAGACGGAAGCATATATATTCAGCATGCTTTTGAAGGTTTGGCTACAAGAGATAAAAATAATAAAATCATAGGCGGAGTTGCAGAAAGTTGGGATATAAGCGAAGACGGTTTAACCTATACATTTCATTTAAGAGAAAATGCAAAATGGGCGGACGGGCAGAAAATAACGGCGGACGATTTTGTTTACGCTTGGAGAAGAGCGGTAGACCCTCTTACTGCTGCAGATTACGCTTATCAATATGAGCCTGTTCTTAACGCTATGGATATTAACGCGGGCAAAAAACCTTTGGAATCTTTAGGAGTTAAAGCAATAGACGAAAACACTCTTGAAGTTAAATTAGCTACTCCTACGGCTTATTTTATTGAGCTTGCGGCTTTTCCTACTTTTTATCCGATACGAAAAGATATTATAGAGAAATATGGAAATGATTGGACTTTATCGCCCGATTCTTATCTTGGAAACGGTCCTTTTATATTAACCGAAAGAAGAACGGAAGATAGACTCGTTATGGAAAAAAATACTAATTATTGGAATGCGGATGCAATAATTCCTCAAAAACTCGTATTTGTATTGATGCAAAATGAAACCGCTGCAATGGCTGGAATTAAAGGAGGAACAATACATTTTGCAAATAATCCTCCTTTACCCGATATAGAAACTTTACAAAATGAAGGCTTAATGCATATAGCTCCGTATATAGGAACTTATTATTATTGTTTAAATTGGACAAACAAAATATTAAGAGATGTTAGAATAAGAAAGGCTTTGGCTTTAGCTATAGACAGAAATTATATAGTTAAAGAAGTTACAAAAGCTGGACAAATTCCCGCAGCGGCTTGGGTGCCAAACGGAATAAACGATATGGAAGATGCGGAAGGCGATTTTAGAAAAGTTGGCGGAGATTATTATAGCGTTAAAGAAGAAGATTTTCAAAAGAATATTGAAGAGGCAAAGAGACTTTTAGCCGAAGCTGGATATCCCGATGGTAAAGGAATGCCGATTATAGAATTTAAGTCTAATTCGGGAAATCATATTCCTATATTTGAAGCGATTCAGCAAATGTGGAAAGAATATTTAAATATAGATTCAACGGTTTCTCAAGAAGAATGGGCTACTTTCCAAAATACAAGACTTAATAAAGAATTTGTAGTCGCTCGTCATGGATGGATTGGCGATTATAATGACCCAATGACTTTTTTAGGAGTGTTTTTAAGTTATAGCGCTCAAAATGACGGTGGTTATTCAAACAGAGATTACGATAATAATTTAAAAATAGCTATGTCGACTACAGACCAAAAAGTCAGAATGGAAGCTATGCATAAAGCGGAAACTATCTTAATGCAAGATATGGGACTTATTCCGATTTACTTTTATACAGACCCGATAATGGTTAGCAAAAAGTTAAAAGGCGTAGTTTACGACCCTTTAGGCTGGCATAAATTTTTATACGCAGAGTTAGAGAAATAATTTGACGATTTTGTTTTTCATTGTAATAGGAAGCGGCTTTTAATTTAAGTCGCTTCTTTTTTATTTACAATCATAATAAATTTTCTTTTAATTCTTTAACAAAATTATAAATAGATTTTAAATCCCTTATCTTCCAACAATTTATAAATATGAGATTTGCCAATATGTCTGCATCCGTTCGTGGCAATGCTTGAGTATTTATTCCAATCGGCAGTTTTAAATAAAGCGTCTAATTTTTTTATTGTTCTTCCATTTTGAGTCGTGTAAATAATCGCTATTCCGCTTTTATATTTTACCGAATCAAAATCTTTAACTACATTAATATCTTTAAAAAAAGTGGAAGATAAATAATAATTCGCTTTCTTATTAAAAATCCATTCCTTTCCGCATTCTCTATTTTTTGCTAAAGAAACCGTCACAACTTTTAATAAATTATTAAACGGTTCGGTTTTTTCTTTTTGATTATACCAACAGAATTCTTTTTTTAAATTGCTATAATTTTTACTCCATATTTGAAAACAGCATTTTATATCTTTTTCTTTATTTCCAATATAAAAAGAATTTTCGGGTAAAACTTCTTCGTATAATAAATTAAAATTTTTTACTCTATACCTTATTGAACCTTTGCCTAAACTTTGAAAGAACATAGGAAGTATAAAAGCTACGAATTCCGCTTTCTCTGAATGTTCTATAAATTTTAAAGCCAAAACTCCTCTATGTCCAAAAGGCGGATTTCCTATAACTATTAAAGGTTTTTCAGGCAATTCATAATTTAAATAATCGGATAATATAGTTTCGTATTTTGTTTGTTTAATATCTATTCCGATTTTATTTTTTGGAAGCAATTTATAAAAACTTCCGTCTCCAACGCTCGGCTCAATCCAAGTATATTTGTTTATGTTTTCGTATTTAGAAATAATTTCGCAAGTTTTTTTATAAAGTCGTTCTGATATTTCGGGTTTTGTAAAATATTCGTCAAAATAATTTTTAGAATTCGACTTCATTATATTTCCGTTTACATATTTTAAGTTCATTTTAAATCCGATTAATTTACTGTAAAAATATTCTATAATGATTTGTTTGTTATGTCAAGATAAAATTATTATTTATAAATATTAAGATTTCATTTAATTTGATATTTGAGCTGGCAGGGGGTCGAACCCTGGACCTGATGATTAAGAGTCATCTGCTCTACCAACTGAGCTACCAGCCCTTTAATTAAGGTTTATACATAAAATTAATAAAAAAGTCAATACTAACAATTATTAAGAAAATAAGGGGAAATTGGGCCAGCAGGGACTTGAACCCCGGACCCGATGATTATGAGTCATCTGCTCTAACCGACTGAGCTACTGGCCCCTTAATTTGATTTGCATATCATACAATAGATTAAAAAAAAGTCAATAGTTAAAAATTAATTATTATTAATAATTTATACTTTAAATAGCTATTGTAATTTTATTAATATCCGATAATTAAGTTGACATATTTTTTTAGATTAATATAATCGAATATGTAAAATAATTTTTATAGAAATTGTATATGCCTAAAATCGAAGATTTAGAAAGATTGGGAAGCGTTGCCCTTTTAATTGGCGATAAAAAGCTGCCCGAAGAATTATCAAAAAACGATTACGATGCTTTTAAGTCGGTTTTCACAAACGAATATATGGAAAACTCTAAACCAACGGAAGATAATGATTTGCCTTCAATAGACGAAATAGACAATTTGTTATCAAATGACGAAGACAATATTATAAAAGATAGCGATATAGACGATTTAGGTTTGCCTAACGATTTGGGATTGGAAGAAGACGATAAAATATTGAGCAATTTGGATGATTTGGGTTTGCCCGATAATCTTGGAGAAGAAAAAGAAGACGAAAAAATTTCAAGCGATATAAACGATTTGAATTTGGGAGAAAATAATTTAGAAAAAGGCGATTCAAATAAATTGCCTATTTTGGATGATTTGCCTTTGCCCGATAATTTATCTGATACGAAAAATAACAATAATACGAACGATAAAAATATTTCTAATGATTTAGGAATAAGCGATATTTCTCATTTGTCGGATTCGGGTGATTTTGATAATAATGTTATAGAAGAAACTTTAGAAGAAAACGATAACGATATTGAAGAAAACGATTTTAATGAAGACAATGAAAATTTAGAAGAAATATTAGATAATGATAATTTGAAAATAGAAGAAGCCGAAGAGTTTAAAGATAGAGATATTGAAGATAACATAATAGAAGATAATTTAATTAAAGAAGATATATACGAAGAAAATATATCAGATAATGAAGAAGAATCAAAAATTGAAAGCGATAAAGAAAAAGAAGACGAAAAAATTGAAACTAAATCTGAAGAAGAAGATATTAATTTAGACGATTTAGAAAATATATTAGACGATGACGATTTAAAATTTGAAGATAATAAAGAAATTGAAAAATCGGAAAATAAAATTGGAGAGGACAATTCTCATTTAGAAGACTTGGAAGGAATTTTAGAAGACGAAGAAGAGGAAAGCAAATCAAAAGAGTCTGAAAAAATTGAGGATAAAGCAGAAGAAGATGCGACTCATTTAGATAATTTGGAAGGAATATTAGACGATATAGATATAGAAGAAGAATCAAAAATTGAAAGCGATAAAGAAAAAGAAAACGAAAAGATTGAAACTAAATCTGAAGAAGATATTAATTTAGACGATTTAGAAAATATATTAGACGAAGAAGATACCAAAATTCCTGAAGAAACTGAAAATTATAAAGAACCTGAAAAAACTGAAGATAAAATTACAAAAGACGAAAATAAAGAAGAAATTGACGATTTGCCAGATTTGGATAGCATAGAAGATACTAACGAAATAAAAGAGGAAGCTCCCGTTCAAATTATGGAAGGCGGAACTTCATTGCCTTCTCCAGATACTGCAGATAAATTAGGCGCTTCAAGATACGAAAATGTAGACGAAAATATAGACCATGACAAAGTAATTGACAGTATAAAAAATCTTTCGCCTTTAACGAGATATCATGTATTAGACGCTATTCTTAATGAAAAACTTGACCAAGCTTCGATGAGAGAATTATTAGAAGCTTTGGATAGCGAAAAATCTAACGAAGATATAACAGAATTAATAAATAGAGAGTTAGGTTTAAGCATTAAAGAATATGGAAAAAGCGGAAGATTAGAACTTATACCAATTCCTAATTCTCTTAAAGATTATGCTCATATAATAAGAGTAGCCGCCGTATTTTTAATATTATTCGTTGGAATAGTTTTATTGTCGTATCAATTTGTTTATAAACCAATTAAAGCAAACGAATATTTTAAGAAAGGTTTAGCGGATATATATAAAGGCGCTTATAATAATGCGGAAATAAATTTTGCTCAAGGCAATAAACTTAAACCAAAACAAATAAAATGGTTTAATAGATACGGAAAAGCCTATATAGAAAGGGAAAGATTTGACAGCGCTTTGGCTAAAATAGAAGGAGCTTTAAATATAAAACCTCGAGATTTTGACAGCAGAGTTTTATTCGGATATTATTATAGAAGTAAAGGCGAAAAACAATTATCCGAAGAAGACTATATTAAAGGCGAAGAACTTTATAACGATATGCTTTCTTATGTTTCAAAGAAAAATCAATTAAAAACTGTTTATGATGAGCGCGGAATATTAATGATAAGCAGAGCAAAAAATTTATCTCAAGCTAATTATTATGACAACGCTTATAATAATTATATTCAAATGATAAATCTTTTTGGAGATAATGTAATTGCAAGAAAGAGAGCTATGCTTATAAGAATATATCAGGATAATTATAAGCAAGTTAAAGCGCTTCAAGAACATATAAATAATTTGAAAAGCGGATATATAGACGATGATGTTTATCCTAAATTGGCAAGATATTTATTAAACAATAATGATTTTTATGGCTCAAGAACTTTGCTTGAAAAAATCTTAAAAAAATATCCTTCTAATTTAGAGGCTATAATAGGATATGCAGATTATCAAGCAAGATTAAAACATTATGATAAAGCGAGAGACATATTGGTTAATACCGCTTTGCCTATGTTTGAAAATAATCCTTACAGAAGAGGAAAAGAATTCGTATATAATATGCTTGGACAAATTTATTATAATTTGGGAGAATTTGGAAATTCGATTAATAATTTCAACGCGGCTTTAGAAATAAATAAAACCTATCCAGATGCTAATTATAATTTGGCTAATTTGTATTTTTATCAGGATAAAGATTATGAAAAGGCAAAAGAACATTATCAACTTGCTTACGATAATTTGCCTCCAGAATTAAGAGGAGATAAGCTTTTATATAATTTATCATGGATTTATTATTTAAATAACGAATTTGACAGAGCTTTTGAAGGATTTAACGCTTTATTTCAGAAAAATCCAAGCAATAGCGTAGTTTCTTACGCTTTAGGAAATTCTTTACTTCATTTGGATAGAGCGAATTTAGCGAACGGATTTTATAGAAACGCTTTAAATCAAATTTTATCAAGACGCGAAAAATTAGGCAGACTTGAAATGCGAACGGAAAGCGATTTTTTCCTTTTAAGTTATTTGGCGAGTCTTTATAATAATATGGGCGTTTCTTACGCTTATAATTCTACAATCGAAAATAACGCTCAAAATGAAAGAGAAGCTTTTAAGAATTTTGTATTGGCAAGCGAATATTTTGACCAAATTAGAACTTCAAATATAGATTTGGAGAGAATGGAAAAAAGAACTATTATACTTGAAAATAACAATATCGGAGTCGCTACTTATAATGTTATGGCAATTCAAAGCAAAAGAAATCTTAAAGACGCTGTAATGATAGACGATTATATACCTAAAGATATTTATTATGTAAGATAAAAACAATTCCTTTAATATATTATTGAAATAATATAAATATAATATATTATATCGATATAATTATTAAAGGATTTATTATGGCTTCTGTTATTACTTTCGGCGAAATAATGCTTCGTTTATCTCCTCCTTCAAATTTGAGATTTATTCAAACCGATTCTTTTGATGTAAGATTTGGAGGCGGCGAGGCTAATGTTTCTTTAGCTTTATCAAATCTTGGTATAAATACGGCTTTTGTCACAAAACTTCCAAATAACGATATAGGACAAGCTTGCATAAATGAGTTAAGAAGATACGGAGTCGATGTTTCAAATATAGTTATAGGCGGCGAGAGAATAGGAATATATTTTTTAGAGAAAGGCGCAAGTCAAAGAGGCTCTAAAGTAATTTACGATAGAGCGAATTCTTCAATTTCAAAAGCGAATATAAAAGATTTTAATTGGGATAAAATATTTAATAATGCGAAATGGTTTCATTTGACGGGAATAACTCCCGCTTTAGGAGAAAATGTAGCCGAAATATGTATTGAAGCATGCAAAAAAGCTAAAGAAAAAAATCTTACTGTTAGTTTAGATTTAAATTTTAGAAAAAAATTGTGGACATCCGAAAAGGCAAATAAAACGATGAGTAAATTAATGCCTTATGTTGATATATGCATGGCAAATGAAGAAGACGCCGAAAAAGTTTTTGGAATAAAAGCGAAAGACAGCAATATTATAGAAGGCAAACTTTCTCATGAAGGTTATAAAGAAGTAGCTAAAAAAATTGTCGATAAATTTAAAGTTAAAAAAGTCGGAATTACTTTAAGAGGCTCAATATCTGCAAGCGAAAATTTATGGTCTTGCATGCTTTATAACGGCGAAGAATATTTTTTTTCAAAAGAATATTTAATTAAAATTGTCGATAGAGTTGGCGGAGGCGATAGTTTTTCAGCGGGTTTAATTTATTCTTTTCTAAACGACAAAGACGATAAAGAAGCTTTGGAGTTTGCAACCGCATTAAGTTGTTTAAAACATTCTATTGAAGGCGATTTTAATCTTGTAAGCATTGACGAGGTTATGACGGTTTATAACGGAGACGCTTCGGGAAGAATACAGAGATAAAAATTTTATTTGTTTACTAAAAAAATTATAAATCCTTTTTCCACTTACTTATTAAATTAATCGCTTCAATCGGAGTAATTTCATTAATATTCAATTCTTTAATTTCTTTTTCAATTTTGCTTTCTTTTATAACGGTTTTTATTTCGTTATCGTTATTATACAAAGGCAGAAATTCTAAAGATTTTTTATTTTTTAATTCTATATTTTCAAATTGAATGCCCGCTTCGTTTTCTAATTTTTTTAATATTTCAGACGCTCTTTTTATAATTTTATTCGGCGCTCCCGCTATTTTTGCGGCGTAAATTCCATAACTTGATTCCGCAGCTCCTTCAATTACTTTTTTCATAAAAATAATTTCGTCTTTATATTCTTCAACCGACACTTTATAATTTTTAACGCCGTCCAAATCTTCAAGCATTGTAAGTTCATGATAATGAGTTGCAAATAAAGTTTTTGATTTTTTATTTTCTTCGCTAGTTAAATATTCGACTATCGCCCAAGCTATTGAAAGTCCGTCATAAGTGGAAGTTCCTCTTCCGATTTCGTCCATAATTATTAAACTTTTATTTGTGCAATGATTTAAAATATAAGCGGTTTCATTCATTTCAACTAAAAAAGTGCTTTCTCCTCTTGCAATATTATCGCTCGCTCCTACTCTTGTAAATATTCTGTCGACTATAGATATTTTTGCGCTTGAGGCGGGAACAAAAGAACCTATTTGAGCGAGTAAAACTATTAAAGCGGTTTGTCTTAAATAAGTGCTTTTTCCGCTCATGTTCGGTCCCGTTATTATAAGCAAATGTTCTTTATTATTATCTAAATAAATGTCGTTTGGAATAAAACTTTCGTCAATTAAATTCGCTTCAACTACGGGATGCCTGCCTTCCTTTATATCTATAATTCCGTCTTCTGTCATTATCGGTTTGGTATAATTATCTTCTTTTGCTAAAATAGAAAGCGAAGAATAAACATCGATTATTGAAATTATTTTTGCCATTTTTAATATTGAAGTTAAATAATCGCTTACTTTATTTTTAACTTCAGTAAATATTTCGTATTCTAAAGCGTAACTTTTTTCGTTCGCTTCGTTAATTATTCTTTCGTATTCCATTAATTTTTCTGTTATAAATCTTTCGCCGTTTGATAGAGTTTGTCTTTTTATAAAATCTTTTGGAACTGCGGATACATTGGCTTTTGTAACTTCTATATAATAACCAATAATATTATTGTATCTTATTTTTAAGCTATTTATTCCCGTTTCGGATTTATAATTTCCTTCAAGTTCGCTTATCCAATTTCTGCTTTCTCTTTTAGCTTCGTTATACTTTTTTAATGTTTCGTTATATTCGTCTTTTATTATATCGCCTTCGTTTGTAGTTATCTTCGGGTCTTCAAGTATCGCTCTTTCTATTAAATCGATTATTATTTTTATATCATTAACTTCTTCGAAATTTGCTTCCTCAAAATCGTTTATCGCAAGCTCCGTAATAGCTTCCAAAGATAAAATTAAAAATCTTTTTAAAGCGACTAATTCTTTAGGATTTATTCTACCCAAAGCTAATTTTGAAGTAAGCCTTTCAATATCTCCTATATCCGTTAATATATCTCTAATTTTATAAGTTAATTTTATGTTTTTATAAAAAAAGTCAACATTATCGAGTCTTTTATTTATTTCATTTATATTAAGCAAAGGCTCTACAATAATTCTTTTTAAATATCTCGCTCCCATAGAAGTTTTTGTTCTGTCTATAGTATCGAATAAAGTCATTTTATAATTATCATTTCTTATAGTCGTAAGTATTTCCAAATTCGATATTGTCGCATAATCTAAAGTCATTGTAGCTTTTTTATCGTAAATTTTAATATTAGATATATGCTCTAAAGAATGTTTTGCAAGCTCGCTTATATAATGTATTGTAGAACCCGCTAAAGATATTAATAAATGTTTGTCTTCTATGCCAAAACTTTTTAAAGATAAAGTTTTAAAATGATTGATAAGAGTTTTATAAGCGTAAGAATATTCTGCAAAATAATCGGGAGTATGGCTATAAAATATTTTTGAAAATCTTTTTTGTATCTCTTTTATTATTTCGTTTTCTTTTAAAAAATCTATAGTCATTATCTCTTTCGGATAAAATTTTATTATCTCTTCGCAAACTTCTTCTATAATCTCTTTTAAGTTTTTATTTTCTATTTCAGTAATATATAATTCGCCCGTAGAAACATCGCATATAGAAATTGCAACATTTTGTTGATTTTTTGAAATTATAATTGAAGCCAAATAATTATTGCTTTTTGATTGTAAATATTTATTTTCGGATATTGTGCCTGGAGTTATAACTTGAGTTACATCTCTCTTTACTATTCCTTTAGCCGTTTTCGGGTCTTCCATCTGTTCGCAAATCGCTATTTTTACTCCCGACTTTACAAGCTTTGATAAATATCCGTCTATCGCATGATAAGGAAATCCCGACATTGGAACATTAGCTCTTTTAGTTAATGTAATATTTAATATTTGCGCTAATTTTTCGGCGTCTTCAAAAAAAGCCTCGTAAAAATCTCCCATACGAAAAAGCACAATGCTATCGGAATATTTATCTTTTATATCTCTATACTGTTTCATCATGGGAGTTAATTTTGAATTTTCTCCTTTTTTGTTTACAGTAAAAAAATCTTCTTCCATAAAATTATAATCCAAAATAAATAATTTTGTTAATTTTGATAGTATATGTTATTTTGTTAGTTTAATCAAATTCTTTTTTTAGTTATAATTTTTTTTAATAAAATGCTTGACTTATTTTTAATATATTGTATAATTTTAATTATGTTAAAGAATAATGAAATACTAAAAATAATAAATTCTGCGGCAGCTCAGCTCAGCTCAGCTCAAGCATCACTTTAAACTTTTTTCGAGTTTATGTTTACTTATTAATTATAAAATATTATTCTGTTTATATATTAAAAACTTATTCAAATTCTTTTTTGAATTTATTAATTTTTACACGGCAGAAAGCATTT
>OIYR01001634.1_pt1 | contig 10951 bp, 10 predicted proteins | sample 1588221 | NCBI WGS metagenome assembly OIYR01 (sample SAMN03283292) | human gut metagenome | biome: human-associated habitat; material: feces | host: Homo sapiens | place: Peru | collected 2012 | reverse complement strand
AGGTTGTACCCGGATGTATCTGCCGTATAAAAATGCGTATAAAAGGCTGTTTTGCTCAAATATAAGGGCCTTAAAAAGGAGAAAAAATGAAAGGGTTTAGTACTGTTAGCCGTGCGACCACTTATGCTAGTGGCGTCATTCCCGAGTGTGTGGCGGCCCACAGGGTTCGGAAATCTGTTGTTGCGAAACGACGAGATTCCGTACAGAAATCTTACGGAATGACGTCTATCTGGGGAGGTCGCACGGCATACAGTGGTTTTACATTAATAGAATTGTTAGTTGTCGTGCTTATCATCGGTATTTTGGCAGCGGTGGCAATGCCACAGTACGAACGGGCGGTAATGAAGAGCCGTATGGTGGAGAGCCAAACCTTGGGGCGCGCGCTGGTACAGGCTGAACAGGTGTATTATATGGCAAATGGTGCTTATACCAGCCAAGTAGAGGACTTGGATATCGGCGTAAATTGCGAGTCCTTAGCAAGCGGAAGTGGCTGGCAATGTAATAAATTGGTTGTGAGTGTTGAGGGACAAGGAGAGAATGGTATGCACTTTTGGATCCACGGTGCCAGCAACGAGTGGTACTGGGATTATTATTTTAGTGGCGTTACGCAATGTGTGGCCTTAAACACCAGTACAAATGCCCAAAGCGTGTGCCAAAGTATAACGGGTGTTACAAACCCTACCTTGGGCAATTCCACCTGGCTTTACTACGGTTTGAAGTAAGCCGCTAACTTAAATCAATCAGGTGCCAATTTTTTTGGTAGAGTTCCGTCAGTTTTTGGCGAAACAAAAAATGTTCCGGCTTGGTGAGGGCAGGGTCTTGGGATAAAAGTTCGTCGCGGTCCTCAATGGCCTGATATAAAATATCCCGGTCCTTAAAAATATCCCCGGCTTTAAATTCCAGTTCGCCGCTTTGCCGCGTGCCTAAAATTTCGCCCGGTCCGCGCAGTTGCATATCACGCTCGCCGATTTTAAAGCCGTCCCGCGTGGCGCAGATAATGTCCACGCGTTCTTTGGCTATACTCCCCGCGTGTTGGGGTACTAAAATACAGAAACTTTCGTGTTCTCCGCGGCCCACACGCCCGCGCAACTGGTGCAAACTGGCCAGGCCAAAGCGTTCTGCGTTTTCAATTACCATTACAGTAGCGTTTTTTACATCAATGCCTACCTCAATTACCGGGGTGGCTACCAGAATATCTGTTTTATGGGCGGCAAAATCGGCCATTACGCTTTCCTTTTCCGCTTGGGTCATTTGCCCGTGCAAAACAGCCAAGCGGAAATCCGGGAACACCTTTTGTAATTTTTCAAATTCTTCCGTTACGGCTTTGGCTGAAACCTTTTCACTTTCCTCAATCAGCGGGAAAACAATATATGCCTGCCGCCCTTTTTTTACTTCCTCGCGCACGCGGTCGTAGGCCAGTTTAGAAGTAGCCGATTCCGTTTGAATCGGTTGGCGTCCGGGGGGGAGTTCGCTTAATGTGGAAACGTCTAAATCGCCGTAGAACGCAAGGGCCAATGTTCGCGGAATAGGCGTAGCGGTCATAGTCAAAAGGTCTAATTTGGCGGTTTTCTCTTTTAGTTTGCTGCGCTGTTTTACGCCAAAGCGGTGCTGCTCGTCAATGACTGCCAGACGCAAATTGTGAAATTTCACATCATCTTGGATAACAGCGTGCGTGCCCACTAAAATATCAATTTTTCCATCAGCAAGTTCTTTTAAAATTTTCTTTTTAGCCGCGGCCTTGGTGCTGGATGAAAGGACTGCCAAATTAACTTTTAAACCCTTTAAAATACGCTTGAAAGTTAAAAAATGCTGTTCTGCTAATATTTCTGTCGGGGCCATTAGCGCGGCCTGGTAGCCGTTTTCCACCGCCAGCAACATCGCGCACAGAGCCACTACGGTTTTGCCGGAGCCGACATCTCCCTGCAACAGCCGGTTCATCGGGCGGGGGGAGCAGAGGTCTTTAAAAATTTCGTTGATAACTTTTTTTTGGCTGTTCGTAAAGTTAAAACCCAGTTGCTCGCGGAACGGGGTTAAAAGGGTTTTTTTGATTTCGTATGAATAATCTTTGGCTAAAATTTTAGTTTGTGTGCGTTTAATGCCCCACGCCGTAGCCAGGAGTAAAAATTCTTCGTACGCCAGGCGCGCCCGTGCATTTTCCAGTTCGGCTAATGAGTTGGGAAAGTGTATGGCTTTTAAGGCCTGCGGTGCGCTTAATAATTGGCGTTTGGACAGCAAAACAGGCGGTAAAGTTTCCGGTTCGGCCGCCAGAGACGGGGTTTGCAGGGCTTCATAGACAAATTGCCGGAATTGTTTATTTGTCAGCCCTTCGGTCAGCCCGTAAATGGGCGTTAAGCGGCCCGCGTGTAACTTGGTTAAAACGTCTGCGGCGGGGTAATGCTCATCTACTATAACTTTATTGCCGAAGAAATTATTTTTATCTTCGCGTTTACCGATAATCCACACTTCGTTATTGATATGAAAATCTTTTTTAAGTGTGCCGAACGGGTCAAAGCGGAACGCGCGAAACGTACGTTTTTTAAACCAGGTACACTCTATTTGCTGTCCCTTTTCATCTTCTAAAAATGCTTTAAAAATCAGCACGCTTCGGGCCGGGATTTGCTGGGTGCGCAAAACTCGCCCTTTAAAAGCCACGAGCGACTCGGAATTATATTCATTGGGCGTGGAATTTAAGCGGCGGTCCTGATATGTCCGCGGATAATAATGGAGCAAATCCTCTACGGTTTGAATTTCTAACCGTTCAAACAGTTTGGCTTTGGCAGGGCCGATGCCCTTTAAATATTGGATTTGCGTGCTTGTCGTCATACCTATATACTTATTTTACAAATAATATATGCTACAATTTAAAAAAAGGAGGAGATTTTATGGATTTGGAATTGATTTCCGCGCAAGTTAGCGAACATTTATTACGGGTGGGACAGAGCAGTTTGAAAATATTAGGTGCGTTGCTGGGCGCAATTTTAATTTTGGTGGTGGGACTTTATATTTCCCGTTTTGTGGGGTCTTATGCCAAGAAGATTTTAAACAAAATTTCTTTTGATGACAAAACCTCTAAACTGGGTATTAACGAGTTGTGCGTGCGGTTTGGTTTGGGTAAATCTCCAACGTATATTATTTCATTTGTCCTGGCCTGGGCTGTAATTTTTTACGCAATTGTGCTGGCGGCGGATGTGCTTCATTTAGCGATTATCCGCAACTTATTTACGCAATTTTTGGAATTTATCCCGACGCTTTTTGTATCCGTCTTGGTTTTGTTTGCGGGCCTGCTGTTCGGCAAATTAATGGGGAATATTATTGAAAATTCCGCCAAGGCCAATAATTTAAAAGGCGGGTTTTTTATTTCCCGCGCGGTTAATGCGTTTATCGTATTTTTCTGTGCATTAGTGGCGGTGGAAAACCTGGGCTTTGCCAACCAGTTGGTAAACAATGTGGTAATTATTTTGCTAGCCTCTTTGGGTTTGGCCTTTGGTATCGGGGTAGGATTAGGCTCCAAAGAATTGGTAGCCGAATTTTTGCGCGACCTCTTTAAAAAGGAAGACAAATAGTTTGTAAGATAAAAAATCCCGGAGCGTTTTCTCGCTCCGGGATTTTTTTGGTATGTTTGTTTAAAACATAGTGGCTAATAGCAAGATAAGTAATCCCAAGAACACACAGCACAGGATAAACTTGGTAAGGCCCAAATGCTTTTTAAGCCAATCGTTAAAGGTGGCTGATTCCTTGCCGCACAACGTAAGTACAAAGACCAGCACAAGAGGCAAAATAAACATCAAGTTGTACAATAACAGGAACTCCGTGGCCCGCCAAAAATGTTGGTTTACTTCCTTTAAAATAACCACAATTGTAGGCAAATACACTTGCCCGGTGCATACGGCCTCCACCCCGGAGACCACAAAGCCCACAATAAATGCCGCCAGCAAGAGCCGCCACATAGAACTGTGTTTATCTTTTAAAAAGAAGCGCATTACCTTGTGGATATACACTTTGTAATTGGTAGGCAGTTGTAAGAGCATTTTTTCGGATTTTTTAGTACGCTGATATACCACAAAGTCGTAAATACTCAGGAGCAAAAACACCCCGCACAGCCCCACCATACCCCATTGGACGGCCAAGGTTACATAGCGAAATGCCTTCATAGCGTACAAAACGTGGAACGCGCCCAGCCCCATTAGCACATAGGCCAAAAAGACGGCTGCACAGTAGGCTGACCCTACGATTACAATTTCTTTTTTGGTGTATTTATAGGCCGCCAAAAAAGACACAAAAAATACGATTACCGCAAAAGCACACGGATTGACACCGTCGGCCAACCCCGCACCTATAATGGCCCACAGCGTGATTTGGCTGAACAGCGTTTCGTGTGTTTGCAACGAAGGCGCTTCCTCTTTTTGCAAACCGGGTACGCGGGTTTCTTCATTATTGTCTATTGCTTTTTGAACGGCGGCATCGGCTCCGGGGCCGATTTGCGTGGGGTATCCTTGCAATACTGTTTCCCCTACAATTAACATTGGAATTCCGGCATTATCCAAGTGATAGGCTTCCAAGGTTTGCGAAAAAATGACATTATTGGCATCTTGCGTCAAGTCATATTCGGTCAAGCGGACCTTGTCTTGGTGTTTTTCTTTAAACGCTTGCGGGAAACCGTCTTGTTTTAAATGGCGGCAATGCGGACAGTAAGGCGAGGTGAATAACACGGCATCCACCGGCTTGGCCCACGCGCCGAACGAAACGGCAAAAAACGCGAGCGTGAGTAATAACGGCTTAATTATACGGCTAATCATTTAACACTCCTAACATTGGGTCTGGCAAGCGGCCAGCCCGGCTGATTGAATTTTTGAATTTTCGTCCTGCAAGGTTTCGGTATCTTGCGGATAGAAATCGGGTAATTTTAAGCGGCAGGTTTTGCTGTGTACACAAGGAGAATTTGTGCAAGTGCAGTCGGTCCATTTTTTGGTGCAGGAACAGTTTTTACCGTCGCATTGAATTTCGGCTGATAATAAAAATTGCGAGCCTGTTTTTTTGCATTGGAGCATTTGCGCTCCGTTTGCGGCGCGCGGTGCGGTATATTCCTTTGCACTCCAACGCGCACCCGCTACGGCCCCCAACACAAGTAATACAGCGGCGCACATACCCCACGTTACGGAGCGTTTCCACGCGTGGGACGGCCGTTCTTGCAAACGGGTCCATACGCGGGCTTGGGCGCGGCCCTGCGGGTCAAAATCGGTTTGTGCGGCGCGTTTCTGCCAAGGCTGTTTAGTCATAGTTTTTCATCCCTTTGCGCATTTTGGTTACGGCACGGTTTATAATTGTGCCGACATTAGATTCGCTTAATTGGGATACTTGCGCGATTTGCCGGTTGTTTAGGCCGGAATAAAATTTCAGCGCTAAAATATCCCGTTCCCGTGCGGATAACTTGCCGAGGGCATTTGTCAGGTCGCGCCGGAAGGTATCCTGTTCCAGATTTTTTAAAGGGGAGTCGCCCGCATATACAGGGGCGGATTCCTCTGTTAGCGAAAATACATTTTTTACCCAATATAACCGCCAATACATATTGGTCTGGTTGCGCGCAATCGTAAAAATCCATTGGGTAAATTCACCTTTTTGTCCGTCAAACGAAGCCCAATGCTCATATGCGTTCTTCCACGCCGCTGCGCATAAATCTTCGGCGGTGGCGTGATTGCGTACGCGCGAAAAAATATACGCATACACACGTTTAAAATAAGTATTGTAAAGGTCTTCAAATGACGTCATCTATATAGAATATGCTCGGCTGCAAAAAGTATCACACTAATTATTTTATCTTTTATGAGGAGAAAAAACTCCCGGCCTTTTTAAAAAGGCCGGGAATAGGTAGTTTTTTATTTTTTTAAGCAAGCGGCTGCATCTTTTACGATTAACTCCGGCGTTAAGTGGTAACGCGCATAGAGTTCCGGCAAAGGCACCCGGTCGGTAAATTCCTTCTTGGAGCCAAAGTTGAGCACTTTCATTTCGCCGTTGCCGTAGAATGAGGCAATTTTCTCGCCAAAACCGCCATTGATTTCGCCGTCTTCCAGCGTAAGCACGAGTTCGTGCCCTTTTGTAAGGCCGTTGAGTACATTTTCGTCCACCCCGGTTAAATAGCGCGGGTTAATAAGCGTAGCGTTAATGCCCAGTTTGGCTTTGAGTTCGGTGCAGACCTTTTCGCCCAGTTGGAAGAAAGACCCCGCCGCAATAACGGCTACGCGGGAACCTTTTTCCACCACTTCGTAGCGGTCCAAGACGGAGTAGTCTTTTTCCACGGGGCGGTGGGCGTACGTAAGCGGGGCGAACGGCACGCGGATAGCCACAGGATATTGGGTTTGGTTGACGGACCAATCCAGCATTGCCAAATATTCCTCTTTTGACGTGGGCGCCAAATAAACCATATTGGGAATATTGGAAATTAAGGGAATATCAAAGGTGCCCAAGTGGGTGGCGTCCCCGGCTGAAATTCCGCCCCAATAAACCAAAAGGGTGGCCGGATTTTTGTTAAGTGCCAAATCTTGCGACAGTTGGTCGTATGTGCGCTGAATAAAGGAACTCAAAACCGCCAATACAGGCTTGGCTCCGCCCGCGGCCAGGGCAGAGGCGGCGGCCACAGCGTGTTCCTCGGCAATGCCCAAATCGGCAAAGCCCTTGCCCAGTTTTGCGCGTACATCTGGCGTTAAGGCGACTGCGCCGGGCGTGGCCGGATTCAGCACGATGAAGGAAGAATCCTCCGCGCGCTTTTTAAGCATATAGTCCACGGTTACGGAATCGTACGTTTCCTGCGGGGCCGGAGCGGGTTTGGGGTCTAATGCGCCGGGCATAATCCAGTGGAAGGCCTCTTTATTGGCCACGGCTTCGGCGCAACCTTTACCTTTTAGTGTGTGCAAGTGTACCACGGTGGGGTGAGTAGTGTCTTTTACTTGTTTAAAAGCGGCAATCAAGGACGCTAAATCGTTTCCGTCGTCCACATACACATAATCAAAGCCCAAGGCTTTAAAATAGTTGCACTCGGCTTTGCCTTTGGTTTGGCGCAGGAGTGCCAGGTTGCCATATAAACCGCCGTGGTTGGGTGCGATAGACATTTCGTTATCGTTTACCACAATAATAATGTTGCTTTTTAAAGCACCCGCGTTGTCTAACCCTTCAAAGGCTTCGCCGCCGCTCAAAGAACCGTCGCCAATGACGGCCACAATGTTGTTCTTTTCGCCTTTTAAATCACGCGCCATTGCCAGGCCTACTGCCAAACTGGGGGCGGTAGAGGTGTGGCCTACTACAAAGTGGTCGTGGACGCTTTCCTGCGGGTTGGTGTAGCCGGAGATTTTGCCGTAGTTGGACGGGTCTGTAAAATATTGTTTGCGCCCGGTCAGCATTTTATGCGTGTAACATTGGTGAGATACGTCAAACACAAATTTATCTTCGGGCGAGTTGAACACATAGTGCATTGCAATCGTGGGTTCAATAAAGCCCAGGTTCGGGCCGAAGTGGCCGCCTGTTGCGTTTACCTTTACGATTAAAGTCTGGCGGATTTCGTCCGCTAAGGCGGTTAATTCCGCCAAAGAGAGATTTTTTAAATCTTTCGGGTCGTTAATTTTGTTTAATAGGTTCATTTTATTCTCCTAACAATTTTTTCCGGCTTCGTAGGCTTCTTGAAATACGGGAAGATTTTTTACTTCACCTTTCTGCCAGGCTCCCGTACCGTAAATAATTCCTTTTTCCCGTGCGCCGTCCAGGCAGTCCGCGGTAAATCCGCGCAGGGCTTCCAAGGTGCGCTGCATATTTTTATGGCTGGTGTCGGCGGCGGTAATGATAAAATAAAAATCTTTATTGGAAATTTCGCTGTATCGCGGAACGGTGCGGTCAATAAATGTTTTTAACTGTCCGTCCATACTGTAAAAATAAACTGGCGTAGCCAAAACGATTACGTCTGCTTCTACCATTTTGTTTAAAAGTTCACCCATATCGTCTTTTTGCACGCATTTGTGCGACGTGTTGCATACGCCGCAACCCAAACAATAGTTAATTTGGTGTTCACGCAGGGCAATTTTTTCAGCGTGATGCCCGGCGGATAAGGCTCCTTTTAAAAATTGGTTACATAACAAGTCGGAATTGCCGTCCTTCCTGGGACTGGCAGAAATAATTAATACCTTTTTAGACATAACTTCCTCACTTTAAAAGTTTTTTTTCACAAGCGACAATTTTGTCCTCGTAAACAGAAATTTTATAGTTTAAACGTTCCAGCGTTTGTTGCATTTCTTCAATGCGTTGTTTTAAGCGGTCCCGCTCGGCAATTAGCAGATGTTTGCGCTTTTGCAAGGTGCGGTTTCCCTTGCGGTAGAGGGTTACATATTGCGTAAGCGTTTCTATGGATAGCCCCGCCCCGCGCATACATTTAATAAATTCCACCCAACCGCAATCCGTTTCGGTGTAATCGCGCACTCCGCTTTCCTTGCGGTTTACCGGGGGGATAAGGCCGGCTTTTTCGTAATAGCGCAAGGTGTCCGCGGGCAGACCGTATTTTTCACTCACTTCCGAAATGGTCATATTCTTCTCCTTTTAAGCCTGTACATATATTGTAATTCTTGGAGTTGGCTCCAAGTCAAGAAGTAATTTGAAAATAAAAAAGGCTCCCGTCGGGGGAGCCTTTTTCAAAAGAAGTTATTTTTAGGCCGGATTTGCAGCGGCCGTTTGTGGGGAGCGGACTTTTTTGGTGCCCAACAATCCGCAGATTAAGGCGCCCAAAGCGCAGGTAACAAAGGTAATTCCGGCGGAGTGCATCATATTGCCAAGTCCTACCAAGGGGGAAACAATGCTGCCGAATAAAAATCCTGCCGCCCCCAAAACAGCCGACCCTGTACCCGCCTGCCCGCGTACGGCATCCATTGCAAGAGTAGTTGCCGCCGTAAAGGAAAGTCCCGCCATAAACAGCAGTACAAAAAGCAGGCCCTCAAATACTATAATAGAACTGTCCGCAAACAAGGCCGCGCTTAATAAAATACTGCAAACCAGCATCCCCAAGCAACTGGTTAAAATGCAATTTTCCTGGCGTTTGAATTTGACCGACAACCCTGCGCCGATACCAATCGCTACGGCATTAACTGCAAAAAACAGACTGAACGCCAACGGGCTAAATCCGTAATGTTCCTGTATGATAAAGGGCGAGGCTGCAATATACGCAAACAAAATACCCAAGGCAAAGGCCTGTTCCAACACGCAAAAAATATATTTGCGGTTTTGAAAGACCGTTTTAAATACCCCAAAGGTTTTGGAAAGTTTTTCCTTAGAGCGTTTGGCGCGGGATAACGATTCGTTAAAATGGACACATGCTCCTGTCAGCAAAAGGCCGATGACAAACAATACTATAAACACACTTTGCCAGCCGGTTACTTTTAAAATGGCTCCGCCGATAACAGGAGCGGCAACGGGCGCAATACCGTTAATCGCGCCGATAATAGCCAGGGCTTTTGCTAAGTTAGCGGACTTGAACTTGTCCGTAGCAATAGAGCGGGAGATGACAATCCCGCCCGCGGCGGCTAAACCTTGTATCAAGCGCAGGGATACAAAGACTTCTATGGTCGGCGCAAAAATACAGGCCACCGTGGATAACAGGAACAGAAGCATAGATACGAGTAGCGGTTTCCGGCGGCCGTATTTATCGCTTAACGGGCCAAAAACAATTTGCCCTGCGGCTAACCCCAGCATAGAAAACGTCAACCCTAACTGCACCATAGAAGCATTGGTGTTAAAGAACGACGTCATTGCCGGAAGGCTGGGTAAGTACATATCGGTTACGAACGGGCCAAAGGCCGTCAGCATACCCAGAAAGACAAATAAAAAAAAGGCCGTATTGCGCCTTTTTGTGGAGTTTCCCTGCCAGGTTTTGTTGTGTTTCATACTTATTATTGTAACTTTTTTGGAGCAAAAACAGAGCCGGTTCTCCGGTTTTTTGTGCTGTTTTCTACTTGGGGTAGGGGTTATAGTTTTCCGCCCGCTGGGGGTAAAATAATGCGGGTTTTTATTGGCGGTTTCTTAAATATTTTCCAGAGAAAAGCAGAAATAGGTACAATATATATATGAAGCGTACCTGTCAATGGCTGTTAATTTTTGCTTTGCTATCGTACTGTGCCCCCTTTGCGGCGGCGCAGAAACGCTTGCCGTCCGTGCGCTTGCCGGGCAAAGCGGGCGCGGAAATATTGCCTAAAATGTTCCGTGTTCCATTGGTAAAAATTCCCGTGGTGCGGATGCCGGTCGGGCCGCAGATTTCGGCCTTGTTGGCTACCCCGGCTGTGCCGTCTTTTACGGTGCAAACGCCGTTGCGCCCGGTGGTTTTCCCGGGTAAAAAAGATATTGATGCCGTTATTTTTGACTTAGACGGTACGCTATTAGATTCCTTGTGGGCATGGGAAAATTCCGGGGTGAACTTTTTGCGCACACAGGGGATTAATCCGCCCGAAGGGTTTAACGACCAGTTAGCCCAACTGTCGCTTATGGACGGAGCCAAACTGGTTAAAGAAAAATATAACCTGCCCCAATCGCCTGAGGAAATTTTGCGCCTGACATTGGCCCCTATCCGCGAGCGCTATTTCCATACCATTATGCCCAAGCCGGGGGTGCCGGCCCTGTTGCACCGCTTGAAAGAGCAGGGGGTGAAGATGTGCGTGGCTACGGCCTCGGATAAAGAATTAACCATAGCGGCTTTAAAACGCACGGGGCTATTGCCTTATTTTGATTTTATCTTAACGTGTGATGAGGTCGGGGCAGGGAAAAGAACTCCCGTCATTTACGAAGCCGCCCTCAAAAAATTAGGCACGCAAAAAAAGCGTACCTTGGTGGCGGAAGATGCGCTCTATGCCTTGACGACTGCACATAACGCGGGCTTCCCTACGGCGGGTATTTTTGATACGCACTCCGCCAAGGACCAGCCGTCGGTGCA
>OIYR01001633.1_pt1 | contig 10954 bp, 8 predicted proteins | sample 1588221 | NCBI WGS metagenome assembly OIYR01 (sample SAMN03283292) | human gut metagenome | biome: human-associated habitat; material: feces | host: Homo sapiens | place: Peru | collected 2012 | reverse complement strand
TTTTCTTATCGTATTAATCTCAACAATATCTGCACCGCATGCAAGTAACTGATTAGTTATATCCTGCAATTCTTCTCCTGTAATCTTCGGCTTCTCAAATAAAGCACTTCCTCCACCTGAAAGAAGAAAAAGCACTGTATCATTCTTATTGAGTCCGCTTACCATCTCAATAGCTGCCTGTGTTGCTTTAAATGAATTCTCATCTGGAACAGGATGACCTGCTTCAAAACACTCAATTCTTTCAATCGGTTCTTTTACATGTCCATACTTAGTTATAACAATTCCCTTATCTATTACATCACCAATACAGTCACTTGCCGCCTTTGCCATCTGCCATGCGGCTTTTCCTACTGCTACAAGAATAACTTTTCCATCAAATTTCCTGTCTTTAAGTGTTTTCTTAACTGCTTCATCCGGAAGAACTGCTTTAATTGCCGCATCAATTATATTGTCTGCAACCGCTCTTAATTCTTTATTCATAAGATTCTCCTTCCTGACATTATAATAACCTGTCAACAACATTTATAATTTTGTGTCTGCCAGTTTTTCATAATAATGTATAATTGCACTGTGGTCGCTGCTTCCATCTCCATTGTTATGCAGATACTGCATTATTTCCTGAACCTGTGCTGTCATGGGTACTGGAGCTCCAACACTGTGTGCACACTCTAATGCATTATTCAAATCTTTAATATGCAAATCTACTCTGAATCCTGGTTCAACATTGTCCTCTATCATCATTGGAACTTTGGCATTCATAACAGTAGAACCTGCTAGTCCGCCTTTTATTGCCTCAAATACACATTCAGGGTCTACTCCTGCTTTCTTTGCCAGAATGAAACTTTCAGAAACTGCCTGGATATTACATGCGACAATTATCTGATTGGCAAGTTTTGTTGTATTTCCAGCTCCAAGTTCACCACATCTTGTAACTGATGAACCCATTTGTGTAAGAATCTGTTTATACTTATCAAATGTTTTCTCATCTCCACCAACCATAAATGCAACTGTTCCATCTATTGCTTTAGGTTCTCCTCCTGACACAGGTGCATCAAGCATATCAATTCCTTTTTCTTTTAATACGTCACCAATATATCTGCTGTCGACAGGATTAATTGAACTCATGTCTATAAAACATGTTCCTTTTTTCATATAACCCGCAATACCATTTTCCCCAAGCATTACATCCTTTACCTGAGGACTGTTTGGAAGCATTGTTATAACCACATCACTCTCCATGCCAATCTGTTTTAAATCACCACTTCTGGCACCTGCCTGTACAAGTTCATCGATATTTTCCTTATGATGGTCATTAACAATTAAGGTATATCCTCCTCTGCAAAGATTCTTTGCCATCGGTTTACCCATTATTCCCAATCCAACAAAGCCTATTATCATATATACGCCTCCTGATATTGTTCTAAATGTATTATTATTATAACTTTTATTATATAGAATAATGCGGTCATACTGATAAGTCCATATAGTTCTCATAAGTATAGCCGCATTATGTAACATTTATATTATAAATATATTATAAAATCAATGAAAGAATAAATATTTCAACCATAGATGCAATACCCATTATCAATGTACATACTGTCTGTGTCTTATATCCCTGTTCAGGATCCATGTCACCAAAATTAGTAACTACCCAGAAGTATGAGTCGTTAGCATGTGATACTGTCATGGCACCTGCACCTATAGCCATTACACAAAGCACTGTCTTAACAGGTGAAGCAAGTCCAAGCGCACCAAGCAACGGAGCAATGATACCTGCTGTTGTTGTAATTGCAACTGTTGAAGAGCCCTGTGCTGTCTTTAATATTGCTGCAAGAAGGAATGGGAAGAATATTCCGACTGCTGAAAGCACTTCTGCATGCTGTGTAATAAATGCCACCATTGAGCTTGAAGATATAACCTTACCTAACACACCACCGGCTGCTGTTACAAAAAGTATAGGGCCAACTGTCTTTAATGTCTCATTGGTAATATTGTAAAAATCGGACATCTTATGTGCCGTTGCAAGCTGGATTACTGCAAATATTGTACCAACAGCAAGAGCAATTATTGGTTTACCAAGGAACTGGCATGCTATATCAAGCGTACCTGTCCAGCCAGCCATTGATGAAATTGAACCAAGTGCCATAAGAATGATTGGTACAAGAATTGGAGCTAATGCATTAAATCCATTAGGAAGCTTTCCATACTCTGCAACTAATTCTTCATATGTCTTAGTAACCTCTCCATTGTCTGTTACTTCATCAGCACTCTTTACTCTCTTTCCAATAAACTTAGCATATACAAGACCTGCAATAAGAGGAAATATTGAACATACAACACCAAGTCCCATTACAAGTAAAAGATTATCTCCCACTCCAAGTGTATTAGCAGCTGCTATCGGACCAGGTGTTGGCGGAATAAAAACATGAGAAATATAAAGTCCTGCTGAAAGTGCTACTGTCATTGCTACACTTGAAACTGCTGTTCTTTTTACAAGTGCTTTTCTTATTGGATTAAGAATTACAAAACCACTGTCACAGAACACAGGAATTGAAACAACCCAGCCCATAAGCTCTATTGCAAGTTCTGGTCTTTTCTTTCCTACTACCTTAATTACCATATCTGCCAGCTTCAATGCTGCTCCTGTTTTTTCAAGTACCGATCCAATCAATGCACCTAATATAATAACAATACCGATGCTGCTGAATGTACCTGAGAATCCAGCTCCTATAACTGTTGGAATTCCAGACACCTTCGTTCCGTCTGGTTTTACAGTATCAACAAATGGAATCCCTGCCAACATTGCAAGAATAAGTGATACTGCCATAATTGCTAAGAAAGGATGAACCTTAAACTTAGAGATTGCAACTATCATCACAATGATAGCCAACACAAATGCAATTATCAATGCTACTCCTGTCATAAAAACACCTCATTTCTATTTTATTGTTGTACGGTTTGCACAAACCTTTGTGCTTTGTATGACACAATAATAGCATGTAAAGTTTAATAGCAAAATGTTACACAGCACATAATATCATTTTTATTTTGTATTATGTAACAATAATGGTAAATCATATTTTTCATTAATTAATTCATCAGTAATTATGTATGCCAGATACAACGCTGGACTTTCTGTTGGTTTTCTGACATCAAGTCCTGTTATTTCTTTCAGTTTTGATATTCTGTATTGTAATGTATTCTTATGAATATACAGATTGTCTGCGGCTTTCTGTATTGATCCCTGTGCATTAAAATACGCTTTCAGCAACGCAATAATTTCACATATATCATTATAATCCATATCTTTGAATACCTTCTTTAAATATTCAAGCTTAATCTCTGTCGGTACATTGCTTATTAAAAGTTCAAGACTAATATCCTCATAGCATATAATCTGTTCATGTTTTTCAGCTGCAGCCGTCCATGCCCTATGTGCTTCAACATAAGCTTCATGCATATCATAGCTTTGGGCTGAATCTATACCAATATTCAGTTCAAACTTATCTTTTTCCCACACATATCCTGCCAGATTTTCTGCAAATTTAACTACATTTTCCGTATCCATATTATCTATGATTATTATCTGTCTTGAAGCATTCCTGAAATGCATTTTATAATTATTTCTCTTTAAAAATGCATCAACATCATTTTCAAATTTTGCAATCTGAGACTGTCCCTGCTGTGAATCTTTAAGGTTGTCCAGCTCATCTATGCTGGCAATAAACACTCTTCTTGGCTTATTAATATCTATTCCCAAAGCCATTCCACGGTCTTCTAAATCAGCATTCTTATATCCTCCATTTATAAGCCATTCTTCATAAAAAGCATTCTTTACACGCTTATTCATAAGCTGTCTATAGTTTGCACGACTCTCCATCAAAAGAATTTCCGTCATCTTTTTTAACAGTTTTCCAGACGTTATAACCTCTTCATATCCACCTGTCATTCCTATCACTCCTACTATTCCGCCATCAAGTTCAAGTGGAAGATTGATTCCTTTTTTTATGCCTTTTGATAAATCATCTTCATCAATATAATATTCCTCAAGATTTTCAGATATAATCTTATACGCACCATAATGAAAATCCCCTATTCTGGATTTATCACGACTTGCAATTATATGTCCTGTCTCATCCATAAGATTAATATTCTGTTTAACAAGTTTTGAAATTTCTTCAACAATCTGAGTTGCAGAATTCTTTGATATATGCATAACACGTACCTCCTCTTTGATAAGGATGTGACGGAATCCGTCACATATTCTTTCTATATATTATTGTACCATACATTTTATATCATTAAAATTTCTTTATAAAATCTTTCAACTTACCTCTGACATTGTGTTGTATGCGATTGTCATATCATACAAATTTATGAATAAATCAGATATTCAGGATTCATAATATTAATTAATAATTATGAATCAAAAAGGAGTATTATATGAGTAATAATATGGATCTTGGATACGATATGTTCTGCTATCAATGTGAACAGACAGCCGGCGGAAAAGGCTGCACTAAACTCGGCGTATGCGGAAAGACGCCAGAAATAGCCAATCTTCAGGATTTGCTTATCTATCAGCTGAAAGGTATCAGCTTCTATGCCAGACATATTCTGGATTCAGGACTTAACGTTGACAAATCTGTTGTCAGCTTTATTGAGAATTGTCTTTTTACCACTCTTACCAATGTTAATTTCAATGTAGATGACCATGTCCATCTTCTTAAACAATCCCAGGACATCAAGAATAATCTGAAAAATATAGTAGGAACAACTGATTATATTACCCCATCTGCTGCATACGAACTGCCAGAAACTAAAGCAGACATGCTTCGTGACGCGCCAATGGCAGGAATAATGTACGATAAGGCATTAGACCCTGATATCCGTTCATTAAGGCAGACAATTCTTTATGGTCTTAAAGGCATCAGCGCTTATGGACATCAGGCAAGAGAACTTTCATATTACAGTGATAATGTTGATAATTTCTATATCACTGCACTTGAAGCAATCACTGATAATACTCTCACCGTTGAGGAGCTTATCCGCCTGACACTTAAAACAGGTGATATGGCTATCGAGATTATGAAAAAACTTGATGAGGCAAACACTACCATTTACGGTAATCCATCGCCTCACACAGTTAATGTACACATTAAGAAAGGTCCATTTATAATTGTTTCAGGACATGACCTTAAAGACCTTGAAATGCTTTTAAAACAGACAGAAGGACTCGGCATTAATATATACACACATGGTGAAATGCTTCCTTCACACGGTTATGAAGGGCTTAAGAAATACAAGCATCTTGTTGGTAACTTCGGCGGTGCATGGCAGGATCAGCAGAAGCAGTTTGACAATCTTCCAGGCTGTATCCTTATGACAACCAACTGCCTTATGCGTCCAAGAGACACCTATAAAGACCGCATATATTCTACTAATGTCGTAGGATGGGACGGAATAAAATATATTGAAAAGAAACCTGACGGCGAAAAGGATTTTTCTGAAATAATAAAACAGTCTCTTGAACTTGGAGGCTTTACCGAAGACCAGGATGTTAAAGAGATTATTGTAGGCTTCGGACATGAAGCAGCACTTTCACATGCTGGAGAACTTGTGGAAGCTGTCAAATCCAAGCAGATAAGACATTTCTTCCTTATTGGTGGCTGTGACGGTGCAAGACCGGGAAGAAGTTATTTTACTGATTTTGCAACAATGGTTCCTGATGACTGCATGATTCTTACCCTTGCATGCGGCAAATACCGCTTCAACAAGCTTGACTTCGGCACTGTTGCAGGACTTCCAAGACTTCTTGATATCGGTCAGTGTAATGATGTGTATTCTGCAATTCTTATTGCCAATGCACTTGCTGATGCATTTGGAACAGATGTCAACGGTCTGCCATTATCTTTGATTGTCTCATGGTATGAACAGAAAGCTGTAGCTGACCTGCTTGCACTGTTAAGTCTCGGTATTAAGAACATTTATCTTGGACCTACACTTCCTGCTTTCTTAAGTCCTAATGTCTTACAGTATCTTGTAGATACTTTCCAGTTAAGACTTATAAGCAATCCTGAAGACGACATTAAAACATGCCTTGGTCAGGCTATATAAATGTTTCACTCACAAAAAGACTGCCACATAATGTGACAGCCTTACATATCTACAACTCCGCCAGTCCGGCAAGTGCAACATATTTCTCCGACACTGTGAACCATGTTGGAAAATCCGTTATTCCTGACTGTGGCAGATTGAATATCCGCTGGAACTCCTTAACCGCTGCTGCCGTCTGCTCACCATATATTCCATCAGTACTTAAGAACGGAATGGAATTATAATACTCTCCTATAAGGTTAAGCTGTTCCTGAAGCTGTCTTACCTTCTGCCCTGATGAACCTATATCAAGATTAGTTCCCGGCCATGAATAAGGAATTCCGCTTATCTGTTCTGCCGCATTAATATACACATCCTGACCATAATAATATCTTAATATATCAATTGATGAATAATTCTGATCTCCCAGATACTTGCTTCCCCACTGCGAAAGTCTGTTAGGACATGTCACCCTCTTTCCATCACAGTACTGTGTAAGTATCGGCTGCTTTACATTAGGTCTTGATATGTAATTATCAAATATATCATCTACTACCTGTGATATACTTTCAAACACATTTCTTCCATTAACCCATTTCTGGTCATATGCAGTTGATGAAGTTATTGTAAAATCATAGAATTTGTTCCTGTACCATTCTGTATATACGCGGTTTAGTGTAAAAGACATAATAGCAAGCACATTTGCCTCAATTGTCTGTCTCGGCCATGTTGAATATATCTCAGAACTTGCCACATTCTTAATATAATCCTTATAAGTAACATAATAATTATCTGCCTCGGAATCTTTAGGCGGACCGTCATGTACAACTACAATTTCAGGAACAACAACTCTGTCAAGCACGATTTCACCCGACTGTCCCATAGGCTTAATCTCTTCTTCATCAATCTTAGGTGGGTAATCTCCATATAATGTGTTAACAGGTATGACTATATTATTCTGTGAATTATCCCTTGCAGACATCTTTACATTCTGAATGCTTAGCTCCCCCGAAAACATATCACTGCCTGATATATTTACATTATCAAATCCTGGCGCACTTACAGCTATGTCATACTCTGAAAATGGCTGCCTGTTCCCCGGTTCCATGCTATATTCAATTGGAGGCGTTCTTAAGTCGTTAAATATACTTATCCCGTCTCCGTCTGTACCACTTTCTCCTATTATATTATCAGGATTTCCTGTATACGACAGTCTTACAGCCGCTCCTTTAATTGGCACATTTTCTTCATTGACAACACTTACCTTCAGTCGGCCTTTATCAATATTATTTTCTGGCACTTCAAATGTATGTACATATCCAACGTTCATAATCTGTCCTCTTTCTCATCTTAAGATAAATATATGTGACAGGTACGCTTATTATGTCTTTTGCATACAATAATATGATTAATGTTATCGGAGATATTATGGCTCAATATAAGATTGCTGTAGATGCCGGACACGGCGGAAGCGACTATGGTGCAACATATAATGGCAGAGCTGAGAAAGATGACAACTTAAAGCTCGCTCTTGCCGTAGGTGATATATTAGAAAAAAATGGTATTGACGTTGTGTACACCCGTACTACTGATGAATATGAGACACCTTTTAAAAAGGCTACTGATGCCAATGATGCTAAGGCTGATTATTTTGTTTCAATCCACAGAAATTCATCCCCTACGCCTAACCAGTACACAGGCGTGGAAACTCTTGTTTACAATAATTCCGGTATTAAATCACAGATGGCTGCCAATATCAATTCTGAACTGGAAAAGGCTGGCTTTAAAAATCTTGGAATTACCGAACGTCCTAACCTTGTTGTACTCAAGCGGACAAAAATGCCTGCCGTACTTGTAGAAGCCGGCTTTATTAACAACGATAAAGATAATGAAACATTTGATAAGAACTTTAACCAGATTGCAAATGGAATCGCAGATGGTATTCTTAAGACTCTTGGAATTAAGCCAAAGACTGATAATGCTACTACACAGGCTGCCTCAGACAAAGTCCCACAAGTGAAATCAGATTCTGCCAAATCCACTGAAATCATGCCTGCAGCATGCGAAAAAAAGCCTGCACTTCCTGCTAAACCATCATGTAACTGTGATGATGACCTCTCTCCTGAGCCACTTTATCGTGTTCAGGTTGGTGCCTACCGCAATAAAAATAATGCAGACCGCATGCTTAATTCCCTGCTTATTGAAGGCTTCCCAGCTTTTATCATATATGAGAATGACTATTATAAAGTTCAGGTTGGCGCTTTCCGGCAGCTTTCAAACGCCATTAAAATGGAGCAGAAACTGCGTAAATTCCGATACAACACATATATTGTATACTCATAAATATGCTCTGCCCCATTGAATTATTTAACGCTGTATATTATGCTCTGTACTTCATCATCCTTCATAACGAATGAAAGCTTAGTGTTACCTGATTCATACAGAAGCTGTCCGTCAGCTTCTGTATAATCACTTCCATATGCTGATACAACCTTATCCTTCTTATCGCCAATACGGACACCCTCTTTAGTCTTAACAGCATCATCCATAAGTGTTATAGAATATAGCTTATCATTTCCGTCCTTCTGATATCCCTGTAGTGTTACACTATCGTAGTAATAGAATTTGTCCATTCCTTCAAATGCACAGCTTTTAGCCTCATAGTAACCACCAGAAGGCTCTCCAAGCTTAGATGTATATTCTGTAAGATCGCCATCTGTCTTTAACTCTACGCCCTTTAATTCAAATGAATATTTACTTTCTGTCTGCTGTGATGCAACCGGCTTGTCCTGACTGTTATCCTGCAGTGTTGATGCATTGCCACATGCTGCCATCATAACCCCTGCTGCAAGTACTGCAGCTAACATTAAACTCTTCTTTCTCATAATTAATCTCCCTGTTTTTCTTCGTAATATTTATTAACTATTGTCTGCCATGCATTCTTATATGATTCATCCTGTCTGTGGTCGGTAAGCCCAAAATTCTTCACAAGCTCTTTTCCCAGATATAATGACAGTTTCTCAGCTCCTTCAACATTAAGATGCTGTCCATAGTCAAATGTATCGGTAGTATAGTCTATACCTATATTCCCAGTCTCATTAATTGTATTAAGATATAGTATTCCATGCTCATTTGCATAATCACTCACCTGCCTGTCCCACTCATCATACCAGTGAGGATATACACTTGGTGCTTTCATAAGCACAAGATTAATATCATTATCCTTACACAATGAATATATCTTATCAAGATATTCCATGTTCCTGCTGCTGAATGTATAATTAGCAAGCGGTGCAGCTTTTGGTATAGTAGTAACTGGTCTTACGCCCTTCTGCATAAGATAACCATTAGTCGTAACAGACGGTGTTTTCCACATATATCTGAAATCCTCTGATGACAATTCACTCCATCTTGAGTGATATCTAAGCAGTGGGAATATATAGCTGACCATATTTTCTTCTTCTGTCATTGACTCCCTGATGGATGCTATCTTATACTTTGAAAGCTTCATGCCATCCAGTGTCATTCTGTTATAAGCTTCGCTTTTGGCATCACTTTGTGTCATTGCAAGTACATTTACAATAACAACCTGCGGTTTCTCATACTTTAGTGTATCTTCTAAAAGATAATACGACTGCCATATAAGCTGTTCAGCACTTCCACGGATATAACTTGATATTCCGTAATTTTCCCACATTGTAACCGGGGATATATTCTCATATACTTCACAGTCACCAAGAATAAGCACATCATGATTCTTTTCACTGTTATAATATTCCTTAATCATTGCACCTTCTTTAATATCTGATGCATATTTAGGAACTAACAGACACTGTAAAAGATACAGACATACTATCGGTATTATGATAACTGCAATACCTGTACATATCTTCTTTCTCAAAACTGTCTCCATTCCTTAGAAAAGTTTTTCTAAAACTGATTATATATAAACTGGCTTGATTCATATCCGGTTCCATAGATTCCAAATATAGCTATAAGCAGAAAAATCACAAGAAAAACCGTATATCTTATAATATAATTCTTCTTCGCTAACTGGTCTCTTACTGGACATTTTCTCTCAAGCAGGCTTACTGCAAACATTATAACAATGCCTGCAAAAATAACTATATAATCAGCTGCTGATAATCCTATACTCCACATTCCCTTAGTGAACACAGCCGCATAATTGCCACTGGTAAACATCGAGAAAAACATACGGAATGCCTCTGCAATATTTCTGTAATAATCAAGCATCTGCAGGCAGCATACTATAGCAGTAGTTCTTATTATCTCAAATACTTTGTAATACTTTAACTTTCTGTAACCTAACCTGTTATCTGCCTTCTCATACAACGGCTTAAGTTCCTGTGAAACAAGCATAATTATACTGTTCAAAAGCCCCCACACTACGAAATTCCAGCTTGCACCATGCCATATACCTGTGACAAACCACACAGTAAGACTTGAAAAATACACTGGAAATCTTGAACCTACCGGCTTTCCTGCGTGCTTCTTAAGCCACCTTGATACCTTGTTCATCCATTTAGACATTGATAATGGATAGAAAAGATAATCCTTAAACCAAGCACACAACGTAATATGCCATCTTCTCCAATACTCCGCAATGCTCTTTGAAAAGAATGGTCTTCTGAAATTCTCTGGCAGAGTAATTCCAAACATCTGTGCAACACCAATTGTAATATCTATACCACCTGTGAAATCTGCATACAAATCAATTGCATACAGCAGCATTCCTACAAATGCATATGCACCATAATACACTGAAACATCCGACTGTATTGTAGCAAGTCCAATGGCTGCCCTGTCTGCAATTACCATCTTCTTAAAATATCCC
>OIYR01001632.1_pt1 | contig 10959 bp, 7 predicted proteins | sample 1588221 | NCBI WGS metagenome assembly OIYR01 (sample SAMN03283292) | human gut metagenome | biome: human-associated habitat; material: feces | host: Homo sapiens | place: Peru | collected 2012 | reverse complement strand
TTCGACTTATCAAAAGACCAAATCTAATTTGGGTGGCGCATTGACGAAGTCAGGAAAAGACAACATGAGGGGAGCTACGCATTTCCCTCGCATTAACAACCAACTATAATGAAAAAGTTCAAATTTCTCCTGCTGTGCCTCGTGGCGCTCATCACGATGCCAGCAGCCGCGCAAATGAGCGTGCCGCAGTTGCCTGCCGACACCGCTGTGCGCATCGGCAAACTGCCTAACGGCCTGACGTACTATGTACGCCACAATGCCTTACCAGCCAACCGTGCCAATTTCTACATCGCCCAGAAAGTGGGCTCGGTGCAGGAAGAAGACAACCAGCGCGGCCTGGCACACTTTTTGGAGCACATGTGCTTCAACGGAACGGACCATTTCCCCGACAACACGCTGACGAAATATTGCGAGAACATCGGCGTGATGTTCGGACAGGACCTCAACGCCTATACGTCAACCGACGAAACGGTCTACAATATCGACAATGTGCCTGTCACACCGAGCAACGTCGACTCTTGCCTGCTCATCTTGCGCGACTGGGCCGACGGTCTGACGCTCGCCCCGTCTGAAATCGACAAGGAACGCGGCGTGATTCACGAAGAATGGCGTCTCCGCTCTTCGGCCTCAATGCGCATCTTCGAACGCAACCTGCCGACGCTCTATCCGGGCTCTCGCTATGCCTACCGCTTCCCTATCGGAACGATGGAAGTGGTTGACAACTTCAAACCGCAGGAACTGCGCGACTACTATGAGAAGTGGTATCGCCCAGACCTCCAGGGCATCATCATCGTGGGCGACATCGACGCCGATGAAGTCGTGGAGAAAATCAAAAAGCTCTTCTCGCCCATCAAGATGCCGGAGAATGCAGCGAAATATGAGCACTATCCTGTGCCCAACACGCCGCAGGCCATCTATGTCGTTGACAAAGACAAGGAGCAGAGCACGGCTGTTGTCAACATCATGTTTAAGCACGACGCCATCCCGACGGAGCTCAACAACACTATGGCCCGCCTCGGCTACGACTATATCTCAAGTGTCATTGCCAGCGTTGTCAACGCACGTCTGGCTGAACTCACGCAGAAGGCCGACTGCCCGTTTGCAACAGCAATGGTTGAAAACGGCGACTACATCGTGAGCAAAACGATGGGGGCATTCTCGCTCGTTGTACTGCCGAAACCAGGACAGGACGTAAAGGCTGTGCAAACTGCAATGGAGGAACTGGAACGCGCCGCGCAGTTCGGACTGACTGGCACGGAAATTCAACGCGCCAAAGAGGAAATCTATTCTGCCGCCGAAGCGGCCTACAACAACCGCAACAAGCAGCAAAACAGCTACTACGTTCCTAAATACGTGCGCAATTTCCTCGAAAACATGCCGGCCTGCGACATCGAAACGGAGTTCAACCTCTATAAGATGCTCCAACAGCAACTCCCGGCCGAATCGTTCTCTGCCACGCTCAAGGAATTTGTGGCCTCAACGGATTCCAACTTTGTGTTCCTCGCCATGTATCCCGACAAAGAGGGCATCAGCGTGCCAACAACCGACGACTTCAAGGCTGCCGTGAAAGCGGCCAAGGAAGCCAAGTTGGAGGCTTATGTTGACAACGTTAAGCAGGAGCCGCTCGTACCGGTTCTCCCAAAGAAGGGAAAAATCAAGAAGGAAGAAGAAAGTCTCTTTGGCTATAAGTGCTGGACGCTGAAAAACGGCGCACGCGTATTCTACCGCCAGACGGATTTCAACGAGTCGGAAGTCAACGTCAAGGCTTTCAGTTGGGGCGGCAGCAACAAACTTGCTGACAAGGACATCGCCAACTCAAAGCTCTTCAATATGGTATTCCAGAGCACAGGTCTCGGCAATTTCAACGCCACCGAATTGCAGAAGACGCTCGCCGGAAAGCAGGCTTCTGTCAACGCTTCGCTCAACGCCTACTCTGAAGGCCTCAGCGGTTCTTCTACGCCGAAGGACCTCCGCACGCTCTTTGAACTGATTTACCTCCGCTTCCAGACGCCAGCCAACGACCCTGATGCTTACAACAGCCTCATGACTGCGCTCCGCACCACGTTGGCCAACCAAGAGAAAGTGCCCGAAACGGCCTTCCGCGACTCTATCTTCGCCACGCTCTACGACCACAATGCACGTCAAACAAACCTCCACGTGGCCGACCTCGACAAGGTGAACTACGATGAACTCCGCCGCATCTATAGCGAGCGCTTCAATGCTGCTGGCGACTTCGACTTTGTCTTCACCGGCAACTTCAATGTCGACACGCTTCGCTCTTACGTAGAACAGTACATCGCCCCTTTGAAGGCTGTCAAGAAGCGCGAGAGCATCACCGACCTCAACATCCGTCCGGCAAAAGGCATCATCAACAACCGCTTTGTACGCGCCATGGAAACGCCAAAAGCCACCATCGCACGCTTCTACATGGGCGAAACGCCTTATTCTCTGAAAACGGCTGCCGTTGCCAACGCCTTGGGACAGATTCTGACGCAGCGCTATCTCAAGAGCATCCGCGAAGAGGGCGGCCTCGCCTACAGCGTTGGCGCAGCTGCCAGCGTCTCACACGATTTGCGCGACGAATACGCCGTCCAGGTGTTCTGCCCCGTGAAACCAGCACAGATGGATTCCGCCCTCTTGCTTATGGACCAGGGCATCAACGACATCGCAGAGAAGGGCGTGACGGCTGAGGAAATCGAGAAGGTCGTGAAATACGAACTCAAGACGTTTGCCGACAACCAGAAGGAAAACGCCTACTGGGAAGGTAATATCACCAACTATATCCGCTGGAACAACAACGATGTTGAGGGCTACGAAGAAGCCTACAAGACCCTCACTTCTGCCGAAATCCAGAAGTTCGCCAAGGAAGTCATCCTCGGAAAGAAAAACTGCATCACGGTGACCATGCTCCCCGCCTCGATGAAGGAATAGTTGATAAAGGAAAAAGAAAAGAAGGCATAACGCCTCTGCAACCCACCAAAGGGCCTGTCCGACAATGCGGACAGGCCTTTTTTGACTGTTCGTCCACACTTAAAGAACAGTTAAAGGACAGTTTCCCCTACTTAGAAAGGGCAGTTTCCCCACTTACCGCCACCCAAGGGCAGCCTGCTTTCAGCATTTTTTATCATATCTATAGAACACGCCTTAAATATTTGTTGTAATTTTGTGGCACAGAAAAATAATATACTAATAATCATACATACAAATCATGGAGAAACTAAGCTACGCGCTCGGTATGGTCATCGGCCATAACTTGAAAAGCATGAACGTGACCAACCTCAACGCAGCAGACTTTGCAGCCGCCGTGTCAGACGTTCTCGAAGGCAAGAACACCAACATCAAAGATGCTGAGGCTCAACAAATCGTCAGCACCTTCATCCAACAACAGCAGGAAGAACAGGGCAAGGCCTTGCGTGCTGCCGGCGAGAAGTTCCTGGAAGAGAATGCCAAGAAGGACAACGTTGTTGTTTTGCCAAGCGGACTGCAATACACCGTTCTTCGCGAAGGTGAAGGACGCAAACCAGGAGCAACCGACAACGTGCAGTGTCACTACGAAGGCACGCTCATCGACGGCACGGTCTTCGACTCTTCTTACCGCCGCGGCGAACCTGCCACTTTCCCGCTCAACGGCGTAATTGCCGGATGGACAGAAGGCGTTCAGCTCATGGGTGAAGGTGCAAAATATCGTTTCTTCATCCCTTACAACCTGGCCTACGGTGAACGCGGTGCCGGACAGAGCATTCCGCCCTATGCCGCACTCGTATTTGATGTGGAACTCATCAAAGTGCTTTAATCAAGAGGTCCTTTCCTTTAAAAGGACGCTTTCCATCAAAAGGGCTTTAACCGCGGGAGAGACACACCCTGCTGTTTGTTCTCCTCGCCCAATCACAAGAATATAAAAAACATAGAATATGAAAAAGATTTTCATGGCAACAGTCGTTGCCGCCATGACAATGATGAGCGCCTGCAACAATGGTGCTCCGAAACCAGGGTTGAAAACCAGCGCCGACACTTTGAGCTACGAACTCGGTATGGCCAACTCGGTTGATGAAGAACAGTTGAAAATGTATCTCGCCGACCCACGCACTGGTAGCGATTCCACCTATATCAAGGAATTTATGAAGGGCTTCAACGAAGGTCTCGAAGCTGCCACCGACAAGAAAAAGGCTGCCTATTTGGCCGGTTTGCAGGTAGGTGCTCAGATGAGCGCCAACATCAAGCAAGTCGAAGGCATGGTGTTCGCTGGCGACTCAACGAAGCACCTCAGCACAAAGGATTTCGTCGCTGGCTTCAACGATGGTATCTACGGTAAGAAAACTGCTCTCAAAATCAACGGCGAACTCATCGACAAGCAGGCTGCTTCACGCGACCTCGAGGCCCGCATCCGCACCATGAGCGCTGCCGCCCTCTCTGAGAGATATGCTGCCGACAAAAAGGCTTCCGACGACTTCATCGCCGCTAAAGCCAAGGAAGCAGGCGTACAGAAACTTCCTGGAGGTACGCTCTACGTGGTTAAAAAGGCTGGCACTGGCGAAGTTGCCAAGGAAGGCCAGATCGTCAACGTGACTTACGAAGGTCGCTTGGCTGATGGCACCGTCTTCGACGCTTCTTCCAAGCATCCGGGTCCCGACGGACAGACCATCCAGATGATGGTTGGACAGACCATCCCTGGCTTCGACGCTGCCTTGAAGGCCATGCCGGTCGGTTCTACTTGGGAACTCTACATCCCTTACAACCAGGGCTACAACGAACAGAGCACGGGTGCTATCAAACCTTTCTCTGCCTTGGTGTTCACCCTCACCGTTGTCAGCATCGAAAACACACCGCAGCAGTAACAACTGGCACTGCGCCACATAACACAGAAAGTCATGTCGGAACTGATTCTCCGACATGACTTTCATTGAAAATCCGAACCACCCAGCCCGACACACAGGCCGGAAAAGAGTTCACAACTTATCACTCCAAACATGAAACTGAAATCAATCCTCTTGATTGCCCTGGCTGCTACCACACTGACCGCCACGGCAAAGAAACCAAAGAAAAAGGCCGCCAAAGCAGCCGTTGAACAGAAACTCACACCAGTGGATGCTGCCACTTTCAGCTATGCCATGGGCGTCGGACAGAGCGAATCGCTCAAGTCTTTCCTCCTTCAGCGCGAAGGCGTTGACAGCGCCTACATCGCATTTGCCGCCAAGGCCATGATGGAAGCCAGCACGCTGAGCGACGAAGAAATCAAGCAGAAAGAAGCCTACGCTGCCGGCTTGCGCATCGCCAAGATGAACAAGCTCCAGGTGATTTCTTCCCTCAACCAAAGCGCAACAGGCTCTAAGGACACTGTCTACACCGACTTGGCCCTCTACACGAAGGGCCTTTCCGACGGTTTGACGGGTAAAGCCGCCATGAGCGCCGACTCTGCCATGAAGGTGGCCGAAAAGCAGTTCAAATACAGAGAGCAGGTGATGCGCACTGAGAACGCGGCCTATCTCGTCAAGAACGCCAAAAACAAGGACGTGAAGGTCACAGCCAGCGGTTTGCAGTATAAGGTGCTTAAGCAGGGCACTGGCGCCGTTGCCACCGACACCACAGAGGTTGAGGTTCACTATGAAGGCAAACTCATCGACGGCACTGTCTTCGATTCTTCATACACACGCAACCAGCCTGCCACTTTCCGCCCCAACCAAGTCATCAAAGGCTGGACAGAGGCTTTGAAGATGATGCCAGAAGGTTCTATCTACGAACTCACCATCCCTTACAACCTGGCATACGGCGAACGCGGCAACCAGGCCATCCCGCCCTACGCCACTTTGATTTTCAAGGTTGAAGTATTGAAGGTTAAAACTGGCGCCGACAAGAAATAAGCCCTTTAGCCGTCAGTTTTTTATACAAATAACAGGAGGTAAACGCCCATCAAAAAGCGTCTACCTCCTGTTTCTTATTTCTTATATCATCCAATTCCCGCACCCCTACTTGTGCCCCACAAAATTCCGACTAAACCGAAGACTACAACGCTACATAAGAAAACACAATGCCCAGCAAAACCGTCCCGACGGCTTGCTGGGCATTGTTATAGCTGATGGCCGAAACGGCTCATCTTATTCTTTCGCCATTAAGTAATGGTAAAAAATAGCTTGAACAATTACTATATGAACTGTCATTTCTTCAGGCTTTCCACCTGTTCTTTTGTGAAGCCAGTATAGCGCATCACCTTTTCAACAGATTCACCATCCTCAAGCATCATTTCAGCCATCTTGATTTTCTGCATATTTTCGCCTTCCGCGCGACCTTCTTGCAGGCCTTCTGCGCGACCTTCTTGCAGGCCTTCTGCACGACCTTCTGCACGACCTTCCGCGCGGCCTTCCGCGCGGCCATCTTGCAGACCATCGTCATATCCCGTCATAATCACGCTACGCTGATAGCGCAAGTTTTCCATGTGTTTGAGATAGTCCTTGTGCTCTTCAACCGAGAGTTTGTCAACGTCCAGGCATTTGCGGGCTATGGCGAGGCCAGGAGCCTTGTCGCCGTCGTTGATTTCTCCCGTTTTCAAGAAAGCAATCCATTCGTCGAGATTGTTTACCGCCAACTTGTCGAAGTTATCCACACACAGGAGATAATATTCCGGGAATATGTCGCCGGCCTCACGTTTCACGCACTCTGCTTTTTCGGCTTCATCACCGAAAAAGACCTCACACTGGCGGCGTGACAACTTCAAAATGTCGTGTGGTTCATGCAAACCGCTAAACACGGTTTTGCCATGATACACATAATCCTTGGCCTGACCGAGGGAGAAATAGACAATGTTGATGGAATAGACCTTCCTCACCTTGTCGTAGTCGTCGCCAAGGTCTATATAGTCGGTTATCACCTTTGAGACGCCGTAGAGGATGCGGTGGAAGTAACTCAGCTCGTGCGTGTTTTGGATTTCGAAAATTGTCAGTTCGCCTTTCTCGCTCTCAGCGAGAATATCCACACGATTAAACTTGTCGTTCTCTGTATACTGGTTGGCTTCGCTCTCCAAGAAACGTTTGATGGTGAATTTCTCATTCAAGAGAGAACACATCAAGCCCTCCAACACGGCATGATTTGCCTTGTTGCGGAGCAAACGCTTCATGGCCCAGTCAAATCTGATGTAATTTGCCATAATATACTTATTTGATTAAGAATTTAGAGGGGGCTATATTTCGCGCCCCGTCATGTCAAACCATTTCAGGACACCCCCTTTTAAGTCAGCCACATTCATCCCCATTGGCAGGCGAGGAAAAAGCGTCTTTTCTCAAGCGTTTTTATTTCACAAACTTTCCGCCTGTTATCTCAGAAAGGTCAATGGCTTTGTAAATCATTTGGTAATATTGCGGTTCCTCCTCATAGAAAAACGCGATACGTCCGTCGGCCTGCTGCACCATCGTTGAATAGGCAGAGCCTAAGGACGTAACACGGAAGGCTCCCTGCCAATTAGAGGCGAAGCGCAACGGTGTATTGTAGTCGGCGGCGGCAACGAGTTCCTTCCAATAGATGGTCACGTTGCTGCGTCCGGGGCCTGCCGGCAGACTTTGCAGCGCCAATGTGGTGGCTTTGCCGTCGGCACGGTGGCAAGGAACGATGAGGATTTCGCCGTTGCAGGCCCCCGACTCGTTTTTGATGCCGCCAGGAGCGAAACGGGTGTCGGCAGGCTGTCCCCAAACACCTTTGGCCTTGGCGGTGTCGGTGTAACGAAACACGTTGAAGAAACGGCCTCCGCTACGACGCGAACTGAGGAGGACACTGCCATCGGGAAGTTCTTCACACTTCGGTTCGTCACCCGACGGGGCGCACGACACTTCTGCGCTACCAAGGGCGTTCCACGTGCGGCCGAAATCATCGGAATAGATCACGAAATTACCACGATGGGTGCAGAGGGCACCATAGAGGCGGTAATATTTTCCCACCTTCACCACGCGGCTCTGGCAGATGCGGCCCGACCCCATGAAAAGTCCGCGGATGCGGCCGCCGAAAATGTCGTCATAGACCTGCTTGGTGAGGTCGAATGGCGGCAGCGGCGACCACTCCCATTTGCCGTTCTTCTTGTTGTAACGAGCGTGAGTGGCCACAATGCGCTGGCGGTGCTCAGGCGACGACTTCCAATAGGGCACGTCGCCGCTCACACAGACCAGAAGAAGTTCGTTGCGGTCGCGGTCGGCCACGAGGCAAGCGTCGCCATATCCAGCGTCAGCGCCCTTTCCGCTGCCCTGCAACACAGGAACGGCCCCGCTCCATGAGGCACCGTTGTCGGCACTGACACGGCTGAGGATGTCAACGCGACCATAACCGATGTCGCCACCGCAGGGGCGCAAATCGCTGAGCGCGATAAGTTGTCCGTTTTTGGCCTTCGCGATGGCCGGAATGCGATAAGGATAGCCCGTACTGTCGCCCGTGTGGAACAGACAGGTCTGTGCACTGGCAATCAGTGTGCTGGCCAGGAAGGCCGCAAAGATAGATAAGATTCTCATATTGTTTTTGTGATTGATAGATTAGCATGCATTAGCAAGGCATCGCCAGCGGGCAACCCGAACGCCAGGCGTTTTCGGCGGCACCACGCTGGCCTTTCTGCACCGAAGGGCACATTCTGCCCACAAATATAAAAATTAATTGGGACATTATCATGATAAACCAAGCACGTCGTTGGCTTTTACATTTAAAAAAATCTATTGGCGGGGCTATATTCCATGCTTTTCCGTTAACTTTGCGGCAACTAAAATAAAGAAACAGGTTTTATACCCCATGAAAAAGTTATTTTCCACTCTCACACTCCTTGTGCTGGGCATCACGGCGATGGTGGCACAGGTGACCTTCAGCGTGTCCTATAAGAGGGTTAGCCCCACTGAACTGGACATTGTCTTCACGGGTAAAATCCCCGCAGGTTGGCACGTCTATTCCACTCACGTGGACGAAGGCGGCCCCACGCCGACCACTTTCCAGGTCGACAAACTCCAAGGTGCCAAACTCAAAGGCGCACTGGTGGAAGGACCGGGCAAAAAGGTTAAACACGACGAAATGTTTGACATGAACGTGGGCTCTTTTGCCGGCTCATGCCAGTTCACGCAGCGCGTGGAACTGACAGATAAGAATTACAACATCGAGGCTTACCTCGACTATCAGGCCTGCGGCAACGGCGCCTGCACCATGGGCAAGGAGGAAGTGCGCAAGAAAGGCACCGACGGCCCATCGGCAGAGGTGGCCAAGAAAGACGAGAAGACAGCCGCAGAGACTGTCCCCGCCGTTGAAGCCACAGCGGAAGACGGCACGCAAGTGGCCGCCGACACCATGAATGTCTCCGCCGAAATGGCAGCCACGCCCACCGACTCCACGTTTCTGAAAAGCCTTTGGACGCCGGTTGTCAAGGAACTGAAAGACATGGGCGGCGACGAAGCGAGCGTGGCCCAGATGGCCTGGTGGTATATCTTCATACTCGGATTCTTGGGCGGACTTGTTGCGCTCTGCACGCCTTGCGTATGGCCCATCATTCCGATGACGGTGAGCTTCTTCCTCAAGCGTTCGAAAGACCGCTCCAAGGGCATCCGCGACGCCATCATCTACGGCATCTCCATCATCGTGATCTACGTGGCGCTCGGCCTCATCATCACCTCCATCTTCGGAGCCAACGCCCTCAACGATTTGAGCACCAACGCCGTGTTCAACATCCTCTTCTTCCTGATGCTTCTCGTCTTTGCCGCCAGTTTCTTCGGCGGTTTTGAAATCACGCTGCCCTCATCATGGGGTTCGGCTGTCGATAGCAAAGCCGAGCGCACCACGGGCCTCCTGAGCATCTTCCTCATGGCCTTCACGCTCTCATTGGTGAGCTTCTCATGCACAGGCCCCATCATCGGTTTCCTGCTCGTTGAAGTCAGCACCAGTGGCGGTTCGGCCCTTGCCCCCACTGTCGGCATGTTTGGTTTCGCCCTCGCATTGGCGTTGCCGTTCACCCTCTTCGCCCTCTTCCCGACGTGGCTCAAGAGTGCGCCCAAGAGCGGCGGTTGGCTCAATGTGGTGAAGGTGACATTGGGTTTCCTTGAACTCGCCTTCGCCTTGAAATTCCTCTCCGTGGCCGACTTGGCATACGGCTGGCATCTGCTCGACCGCGAAACGTTCCTCGCCCTCTGGATTGCCATCTTCGCCCTCCTCGGTTTCTACCTCTTGGGCAAAATCAAATTCCCGCACGATGACGAAGACGAAAACCACGTGAGCGTGCCGCGCTTCTTCGTTGCCCTCTGCTCGCTCTCGTTCGCCATCTACATGGTGCCGGGACTTTGGGGCGCTCCCTGCAAGGCGGTCAGCGCCTTCGCTCCGCCGATGAGCACCCAGGACTTCAACCTCGACCCTGTGAAGATTGAAGCCAAATTCACCGACTATGACGCCGGCATGGCCTATGCCCGCGAAACGGGACGCCCCGTGTTGGTTGACTTCACTGGCCACGGTTGTGTCAACTGCCGAAAGATGGAAATGGCCGTTTGGCATGATGCCAAAGTGCGCGACCTGCTCCTGAAGGACTACGTGCTCATTTCGCTCTATGTCGACGACAAAACACGCCTGCCGGAGACCATCACCGTGATGGAAAACGGAGAGGAAACGCGCTTGCGCACTGTTGGCGACAAATGGAGCTACTTGCAACGCAGCAAATTCGGTGCCAATGCCCAGCCGTTCTACGTGGCGCTCAACAACGAAGGCATGCCTTTGGCTCCAGCCTACACCTTCGACACCAGCGTAGAACACTTCGTCAAGTTCCTCAAAGGCGGCTTGGATAAATACAAGAAATAAAACTTTTTATTTTCCCACCCTATAAAATGGCAGGCGTTCAACATCGTGTTGGACGCCTGCCTTTTTTTCATGTCCCACACCCCAGCAAAGCGCCCTGCCCCGTCTCTCGCGCCAAAGTCCCTCTACCCGTCGGCGAACGCGGGACGAGACGCAACCGAATCTGGGACGAGG
>OIYR01001631.1_pt1 | contig 10963 bp, 5 predicted proteins | sample 1588221 | NCBI WGS metagenome assembly OIYR01 (sample SAMN03283292) | human gut metagenome | biome: human-associated habitat; material: feces | host: Homo sapiens | place: Peru | collected 2012 | reverse complement strand
AGTTGTTTCTTTGGAAGGTTCATCGGTGAACAAAGCCTTGATATAATTTAAGTTTTTGCAGCCTTCGAACATATGAGAATAACACCCCTTATCCAAATCAATCGCAGGTAGTTCCGGTGCTTTGGTTAGGCTTGTGCAGCCAGAAAACATATTTTCATAACATCTCTCTGTCAATTCCATCGCCGGTAGTTCCGGCGCTTTCGTTAAGCTCTTGCAGCAAAAGAACATTCTTTCATAACAACTCTTAGCCAATTTCACCGCTGGAAGTGCCGGGGCCTCGCTTAAGTTCGTACAGCCGTCGAACATTTGCTTATAACAGCCCTCTGCCAATACCGTCGCCGGAAGAGCCGGGGCATTTGTCAAGCTCGTACATCCATAGAAAATACATAAATAACAAGATTTAGCCAATACCGTCGCAGGAAGCACCGGAACCTCAGTCAAGCTCGCGCAGCCAGAAAACATATGAGAATAACACCCTCCAGCCAATTCCGTCGCTGGAAGAGCCGGAGCCTCAGTTAAACTCGTACAGCCTTCGAACATACTATTATAACAACCATAAGCCAATACCGTCGCTGGAAGTTCCGGTGCCTTCGTTAAGTTCGTGCAGCAATAGAACATACTTTCATAACAACCATCATCCAAATCCGTAGCCGGGAGTTCCGGTGCCTTCGTTAAGCTCGTGCAGCCATCGAACATACAATAATAACACCCCTCCGCCAATTTCCTCGCCGGAAGCTCAGGAGCCTCGTTCAAGCTCGTACAACCAGAAAACATACCCCAACAACACCTTTCAGCCAAATTCTTCACAGGAAGTTCTGGGGCTTTTGTCAGCCCAGTACAATCACGAAACAAGTTTAAAAATGCATAGCTCGGTATGACATTCTTACGGCAACTTCTGTCAAGAAGGGACATAATATTCCCTTTTGCAGCAACTTCGCCGGAAACTTCGAATTGATAATAATCGTCTATTCCCTTCGATAATCGTCTATTCCCTTGTTCGCCAGCTCTAAACGACAATTTATCTTCCAATAAATAAATCGTCTCTCCGATTGTATAAGGATTCCAGTTTGTACCATCCAAACTATATTCTAGTGATATATCAAATGGTTTTCCAACCTTTACAAGTGTAACTGATGACTCTCCTGAAGATACAAATGTAAGATAAGATGGCTCATCCGGATTAGGCTTCTGAGGTTCATCTGGGAGCTCCGCTTCACAAGACCACAATCCCGCAAGTACGATTAAAGAAAGAAAAAGACCAAATACTTTTTTCATATCATTAGTTATTATAAGTCTTGCGATAAGCTATTACCGCTGCACTATTTGTTATTATTATTTCTATTGGTTTTCGCTCACCTTTGAGATTAGCCCCACAAATTTAATAGTTTTCCTCGAAAATACCATCGAACAATTCATTTTCATTCAATCACTTCGCCATTGGCCCTACGAGCCCACTGGGTCAAAGTCGAAAGGCCACTGGTAAAGTCTGGAAGGAAGGTTCAAAAATAAAGAGGCCGACCAAAAAATCTCTTCTTGGTCAGCCTCTCGTCTCACTGGTAGAACTCATCAGGAAGGTCATCCTCTTCCGTAAGAGTATTGTCCGCGGCGGCCGTCGGGTCCGACGCCCTCGCATTGATGCGGTCCACAAGGGTCTGGATCCAGTTCATCTGGGAGCACAGAGCGGTTAGTGAACTTGTCCAACTAACATCCCTTCGACAGGCTCTCTGCCTGCAATCGCAATCAGAAAGCGTGGCACGCAAATCTATGAATATCAACAATCTAAGCAAGTTCGTGGTGCGGGATTCAGCACCACAAACTTGCTTTATTCATTGGTTTTCAATTAGTTATCCGCCAAGGGCCCGTTGCGACAACAACGACAGGCAGGTGTAAAAAAACGGCAGGTTCAACAACTGGCAATTCTACTACAGATAGACTTTGTTACAGACAATCTCTGCGACAGGTAGAACAGCTGCAACCGATACACTGCGACAGATGGAGCCGATTGCGGACTTCTACTCGACAGTGTTAAGGATGGAATCCCAGTCAGAGATGCCGAGGGTGGTCTTGTACTGATCAAAGACGGAATCCTCTTCGGCCGTGCCGGCGGCCTTCCAGACGTACCAGACAGGCTTAGGGGTAAGATTTGAGACACTACCTTCAGCGAAAGTGCGAAGGCCTATCCTGAGGCCTCCTTCGGCTTTGTTGTCCGCCCAGTTGTGCCACTGGATGGCATCTATGCCGTCCAGTTTGGAGACCTTTTTCCAAGCCCAGGCTCCACCGGCGGCCTGAAGGGCGAGGTCGCTCTCGGAATAGGACGGCGAGTTTGTACCCTGCTCGGAAAGGAACAGGACGCGCTTCGTCTTGCCCTTGTAAAAATTCTCCTTCTGCCTTATCCAAGCGTCGATCACCTCCAGGTTCTTGAAAGTCACGTACTTGGAGTTCAATGAATAGGTCGCCTGCGTGTCATCGATCCAGAACGACGGCTTTGTCAGATTCTGGGGATAAGGATGATAGGCCACACCCCAACGGAAATCGCCCTCGGCTTCAGAATAGGCGACAGTGGCCTCCAGCATTTTCTTCGGAGCATAATTTCCGTCTGCCAGAGTCCAGCAATGGGTGTAGGAGCCAAGCACGGAAGCGTTCTGGTCGTACTGACGGGCAATGTTGTAGCAGATTCTCATCGACTTGATGTAGCGGTCCAGATAGCGCATCATCGGCTGATCACCCATGTTCGTCCACTCATTGGCGAAATCCACCTCGTTGTGCATGATCCAATGCGAGATCCTGTTGCCCGGTGTGCAGTGAGTCGAGGCCATGTGCTCAAGGGCGGCGGCGTAGAGATTGAACGCCTTTGCAGTCGTCAGGTTCGGCATGGTGTAGTTGCCCCCCTTATTCTCAGGATCCTTGAATATGGAGTTCGTCTGGCAGAGGATGATGGCGGACACCACGAGATCCATTTCTCCGGCCCGGCGGGTAACGCGGTCAACATAGTCCTTGAAGGCACCCAAAGAATAGTTCTGGCCGCCATAGGAGTAACCGGAGCCTTCTCCCTTGATGTAGTCATTGAGGACAACATTCATCGTGATGCTGCCCACGTTCATCTCCTTGCAGTCACTGAAATAAAGGTCTATGTCTCCAGCCCCGAAACCTTTCTTGTTTCTTAGCGGAAGAGCCGCGGGACTGGCTTTCGGAGCCACCTCGTCGGCATAGCGGGCGTGGGAGTCAAGAACCTGCTTATCCCCGTCCACCTTTACTACGGCCCATTTGGAGAACACCCGGTCGTACCTGATGCCCTCCCTTGCCGGAACGATTCTCTTCATGGTCACAGTGAAGGACTTGCCGGAAATGCTTTCCGTGTAAGGAAAAATCTCCATCTCGGTCACGTCCTGCCAAGGGGTGATCTCGGCGAGAACGTAGTTTCCGGAGCCGGAGCAACTACCTTTCACGATGACTTGGTCGGAGGTTACCTCGACATAGGAAACATTTGAGGGATAGTCCTTTGAAAGATATTCCCCAAGATTGGCGGCCATAACCGCCTTCGGATCCTTCGGTCTCACGATGACATTAGGCTCCGGCTTGTCATCACCGCACGAGCAGAGGATGACAAGTGACATCGCGGCACAGAAAAGCCGGGACAAAGAAGTTGTTTTCATGTTCAAAATCAGTTAGACTGTGTTGTATATACATAGTTGAACCTGCCTCCGGGAGCGGTGTCGCCATTGACGTAGAAGTCCATGATGTTACCCTCTTCCTGCATGTTGTCGTTCCACTTGAACTCAAAGTCAAGTGATCCGGAAGACAATCCCAGGGCCTTGCGAGGAATCTTTATTACAAGTTTGTTGCCGAAAGTCCTGAACTCGCACTCGGACGACTTCTCCCACATCCATATTCCTTGAATATTCCTCTCCATGACAGCCTTACGCCCCTTTGGACTGACGCGGTTGATGATGAAATCATAGCCGTTCCAGCCAGTGGACTTGTCCCTGTCAACGTCGATGAGCAGCTGCATCCAGTGCGGGTCGGACTGCGGAGAAAGCTCCCCGGCGGTCTCGACATAGAACCAGATGTTCTCCTGGTCGCGGGCGACCTTGGCTCCCACGATGTCATTGCGTCCGGAATTGTTGGTGTAGTACATGTCATAGCGTCCGCGCGCGTCACGGTGCATGGTGTTGCCTTTGTAGCTTTGATAGTAAGGCAGCACATCATCCCAGTCCCTGACATTCCTGAGGCTGATCGTCTTCTCTTCGCTTGCCGACACGGCAGGAGTCATTCCCTTGAATTTCCTTACCCTGTCAACCAGCTGGAGATAGTAGACATCCCCCTTGTCTCCCCAGCCTTTGTTCGGCTCGATGTCACGGCTGTGATCCCAGTCAAACTGATCCACGAACGAGAACGGATCCCCTTGCCAGCCATGCTGCGGAAGCCATATTCCGGCAGTGTACTCGTTCCATCCGGTCACAAACACCAGTTCCGGATCAAGCTCGTAGGCACGGTCCCACTGCTCGGAGAAGTTCCAGCCATAGAGATAGCCGTCGGGACGAGGGTCGAATCCGTTCCTTACAGAGAAACTGCGTCCCTGGGAATCCTTGACGTTGAATGCCCCGCAATGACCCTTGCGGTCAGGACTCGTGTTCTGGGAGACTCCCACCGTCACCTGCTCGTAGGAAACCTTGCCGTCAGCCCCTTTGGAGGCCACATAGCCATGCTGAGGATAGTTCTCCAGCCACCCCCACTGGTCATTTCTGGTAGGGCCGTCAACGTAGTCCGGCTGACCTGGACGGAAGGTGAAGAACCCGGCGATCTCCCTGTCAAGCGGCGAATCATCAAGCGCCTCTGGATAAGCCATGATGCAAGGCTTGCCTTTCCAGACAAACCACAGGTTAGAGTATCTGCCCGGCTTGTAAAGATCATTGTAGAGTTCGTGAAGGGAAGTGCGAGTCCAGGAGAACGGGCCGAAATTAAGCATGAAAGCGATCTTCGGGACATTCACGCCGTCCCTCTGAGCCTCGTCCCACGTCTGGAGAAGAGCCTCGTAGGATTCCTTCCAGGTCAGCGAGCCGTTGGTGCAATCGAAGAACACAGCGTCCACGCCGGCGTCTGCCAGAAGCTCCGCCTGTTTGCGGAGAACCCACTTGTCCGTGGTCTTGTAGTAGCCGAACAGCGGTTCCTCCCAGAAAAAGAATCCTGGTTTCTTGCTTCCCCAGGCTGGATGATTGTAATCCTTCATGGCCTCGGGATACCTGCGGACGATCTCGGTGATGTTCTTCACCCGGTAGGTGGTGTCATCGTTGCCCTGATGCCAGGTCCAGAAAAACATCGCGACAAACTTTCCGTCTCGCTTCGACGGAGCGTCATTGTAGGATCTGACCTTTCGGCCAAGAGCGTCAGTAGCGGCCCATGAGTCACTGCTCACCCCTTGGGAGAACAACGGCGACATCGCCAGGGACAAAAGCGCAAAAGCAAGAAAGACTCTTTTCACAATCAAATAAGCGGTTTTAAATGAATATTCTGAATTATTCCACCACAATGTGGTAGGATCCTGACGGGAAGACCTGGAAGTCCTCGCCGTTCCGTGACTTTATGCCAAAGGACACGGCCTCGCCGTCCACGGTTGCCTTTTTCCCTTCAGGAATATGCACGAGGCCGTCGGCGCCGGCAGGAATGACAATGTCCCAGACAAGTTTTCCGGCCTCCTTCCTCCAGGATGTGGATGTGACTCCGTAGCGGGAGTCCACGGTAGCCTTCGCCCACTCAAGGTCGGCGGTGTGCCGAGGATAGAACATTACGGTCTTGAAACCAGGATTATCCTCAACGGGCCTTAATCCGGCGACATCCTCAAGAATCCAGGACTCGTAACCACCCTGCATAGGATGGTTGTGTGATCCGTGGGACTTCGCATAGATGTCACTCTGGACAGGCAGGATCTCCCACAGTGTGGTCACCTTGAGGGAGTCCACCATCACGCCGAATGAGTTCTCGTCCTTCTTTGTGAAGAGGCCGAAAGCCTGGGCAGAGGCTCCGTTCCTTGAGAGTTCGCTTCCTATCCTTGACAGGCCGAAGACCCCTACATCCAAGAACTTATGGCCGGTGTTGATGTCGTACATAATGGCCTGGGTGGCCTCCTGACGACGATCCTCAGGGAAAAGTCCGAGCTCAAGCGCCATAGCGTCGGCCGTCTGGCCGCCGAAAGAACATTTGAGAGGGTTGAAGAACTTGGAGACGATGGCCTTGCGGACATATTCCTCCTGCTTTTCGAACCATTCCAAGTCTTCCTCCTTGCCGAGCAGCCTTGCCGTCTTGACCATGATCCCGAGATCAAGAAGATGGAAGGCCGAAGAAGAGAACTCGACCACCGTGCCGTTGTGCTCGTGGCTGCTGAATGTCGGACACCAGTCGCTCAGACCCTCATAGACTATTCCGTCAACAGCCGTGGACGCTATGTGGCGTACCCAGTGGCTCATCATGTCGTAATAGTCCCGGAGAATCCGCTTGTTGCCGTAGTACACATAAAGATGCCAAGGAAGCTGCACCACCGCCGTTCCCCAATCAGGGGAAGCGACGCCGCAAAGACGCTTTCCGGGGGCGATCATGAAAGGCAGGCCGGCTTCCTTGTCGGCAAAGTAGAACTGATTGTTGTAGTACTTGTGGAACAGGGTGTTGGTGAGGCTGACATCGGATGTCGTCCGGATGTCATCAAGGTACTTGACCCAGAAGTTGTTCATCTGGAAGAGCATGTCGGCAGCGCGGTCGTAGGCATGGGTGTCTCCGAGCCAGCCGCACTTCTCCCGCTGGTTGCAATCGACAGGAAGCCCGACGAAAGCATTGATGAAGGTACGCTCGGCGATGTCATGCAGATAGTTGATCTGATGGTCAGAACACTCGAAAGATCCGATCGTGGCCAGATCCGTGTGCACCGGAGCGCGGGTGATCCAGTCCAAGGCCGGCTCCTCGTCCGAGCCTTCCACGGTCAGTTCCACATACCTCATTCCATGGTAGGTGAAGACAGGCATCCAGGTCTCCTTTCCCCTGCCGGCGAAAGTGTAGGAATCCTTCTGGAGTCCGACATGTTCGACACCGGTTGAAGCCACGTCAATCTCGCGGGTCCTCGGGTCGATCTCCTCGGAGCCTATGGTCTGGAGCCTCACTCCGCGAGGAAGAGACGCGCTGAACACTACTTCCGACGTAAGGTTGGTTCCGAAATCATAGATCCAGACATTTCCTTCCTTTGAAGACCGCCACATGGCGGAGGCCTTCTGAGGAGCGAAAGCCCTCATCGGAGGTATCTCCTGCGCGGCCATCCTCACGGGAATGACACCTCCTGCCTTCACGGCATCGTTCCAGGAACTGTCATCGAAAGAAGCCTCGCACCAGCCGTCGATCTCGCGGGTGGCGTCATATTCATCACCCTGATAGACATTGGAGCTGACAAGCGGCCCGTCCGCCCATTTCCAGGATGTGTCCGTGCCGATGGTCTCGACCTTGCCGGAAGCATATTCAACGCGCATCTGACAGCGGAGGATAGGTCTGCCGTAGGTCATTCCCCCTCCCCAGACCTTGTCCTGGTTGTACCATCCCGCGCCCAGCATGACACCGATGCAGTTCTTGCCGCCCACGAGAAGAGAGGTCACGTCAAACGCGCTGTAAAGGGCTTTCTTGTCGTAGTCGGTCTGCGCCGGATCGAGAATCCTGTCAGGCTCGACCGCCCTGCCGTTGAGGTAGAGCTGCGAACAGCCCAGACCGCAGAGATAGACAACCGCCCTGCGGACCTTACCCTTTCCGATCAAGCAGGTTTTGCGGAAATATGGGAACGGCCCGTCCTCAGTCTTCCCTGTCGCGATCCAGTCAGCCTCCCAGGAGTTGTCTATCGACTTTGTGAAGCTGGCTGCCTTTGTCCACGGAGAGACCTTGCCGGAGCCGTCCCAAATTCTTACCTTCCAGAAGTACCGCTTCCCTTCCTCAAGGGTCACTGTCGGAGGGATGGTAATGTCAAGCTGGTCATCGGAGACGACCTTCCCGGACTTCCACACGTCACCGCCGCAATTCGGAGTCGAACCGACCCAGAGCTCATAGGCAGTCTGACGGGCCGCCCTCACATCCGAACGGAGCTTCCAGCTGAAGCTGACATCGCTCACGGCGACAGGATCCACCATGTCGTTACAGCTCAGCGAAACAGGGAAGACAGTAGGCTTGGCCTGGGCGCAAAGACCCGCAAGCAGCAGCAAAGAGGCAAGAACTTTTTTCATGAATATTACTTATTCCAGATGAATCGGTAGTTGAAACGACGGTTCGGTGCGGTGTCCCCGTGCAGACAAAGCGAGATCGGATCGACCAATTCTCCGGTGTTGTCGGCCCACTTGAAGTCAAAGGTAATTGATTTTCCGGAAACACCAAGCAGTGACTTCGGCACGGCCAGTTCCAGTTTGTTGCCTTCCACAGCGAAGCGGTACTCCCCCGCCTTGACCCATTTCCCGTCAACAAACCTAAGGACACTCCCCTTGCCGTCAGATGCTATATCCTTGTTAATCAATATGTCATAACCATACCAACCAGTCGAGGAATCACCATCTGAATCAATCAGCAGCAACATCCAGTCAGGATCGGTGCAAGGTGTAAGCGCGTCGGCGGTCTCGACGTAGAAGAAAATTTCATTCTTCCCGACGGCCACCTTGGAGGCCATAATGTCGTTTCTTCCCGAAGAGTCCTTGTAGTGAAGCCCGCCGTAACCCTTCGCATCACGATGAAACACATCCCCACGTGTGTCGCGGTAAACCACCTCAACCTGATCCCAATCCTTGAATATTCCGTCCACCTCCATTTTATGAATATGCCTGTTCACCGGAATCGGGCGCGCTCCCTTGTAGCGGCGGATGTTCTGCGCCATCTGCATGTAGTAGTTGTCGGTGTAGCCACCTTTCATCGGCTGTATGGTTCTGTTGAACTCGGCGTTGTACTGGTCCACGAACATAAACGGATTCTTGCGGCCAAGCCACATCACGTCTCCGTTGTACTTTCCGGCCGTCCACTCGTTCCAGTCATTCAGGTAAAGGAACTGCGGATTCGCGGCCAGAGCGTCATCCCAGCGCTCCTGGAAATATATTCCATAGCCTTCCGGATCGGAAACCTTGCGGCCGAGCCACGGAACGTAGGCAGAATCCGGGAGATCATATTCATTGAGCTTCGGCTCGCCGTCACGCCTTGACCAGGATTTTCCGACTCCCATCGGGACTTCGGTCATAGTGACAGGATGCTGGGCAGGGGTGACGGCTACTTCCTCGATCTTACCGTCATGCTTTGAAGCCAGCTGCTCCGGAGTCATCGACTTGATCCGAGGGTCGGCCATGCTGTAGCCGAAACTCCAGTTGTCCTCCGTGCCGATGAAACGCTTGCCGGCCCACTCGTAGTAGCCCCACCACATGTTCCTCAGCGTGAAGAAGTTCTTGACCTCATCGGAATAGTCATGCGTACCGTCCTTGTAGGCTGAATGGCCTCCGTTGGCGTCGTGGACAGGATCCGCGTTGTAGAGAAGCAAAGGCTTCCCGTCCCAGCAGAACCACAGGTCAGGGTACTTGTTCTCCTTGTAGATCCGCTCGTAAAGTTGCTGGACGACCGTGATGACCTCTCCGTTGAACGCCCAGAAGCAGAACTGCGGAGTGTTGTTGCCCTCCGCACGCATCTTTTCCATCGTGGAGAACAGCACTTCCCATTCGTCCCAGTAACGCACGGCGTTCGTGACATCCAGCACAAGCACGTCAACCCCAGCGTCGGAGAGCATCGACATATCCTTCCGGATAACCCATTCGTCCTGGCTCAGGAAGTAGCCCATCTCCGGCTCGCCCCAGTGATAGGAGCCGTACTTCCAGTTCGGATTGTCGGCCTGGAGACGGGCGTTCGGATCGGCGTTAAGAACCTTCGTGACATCAGCCCCGTAAGGTCCCGGTAACGTGGCAAGGTTCTGTGTGTGCCACGTGATGTAGAAGATGCCCACAACACGTCTCTGATCTGTCTTGACCGGCCCGACAGCATCATAGCCCGGCATGGTCCTTCCCAGCGCGTCGGTGGCAACCCAAGTGTCCTGATAAAGGTCAACGGCTGGTCTTTTGACAGTTATGTCCTGCGCTGAAAGCGCGCAGGACATAACCACAAAAGCAAGTATGAGTAAAAGAATGTTTTTTTTCATTTACACTTTGCAAGTTAGAAGATTGATTGGATTATTCACCATCCTCGGCGGCACGCCAGTGCATGAGGCGGACAACGAGCGTGTTCCCTCCTTCGTTACCGATGTCGAAACGGACTCTGTCTCCTTCTTTTCCATCCCACCAACCGTTATTCCATGCACCAACCATGTTAATCTTGAATGTCTTCCATTCGTCTGTCTTTTTCAAGTCAAAGACTGTCTCCTTTCCACCAGCGGGACCAGTGCCTTTCTTACACCAGAAGAATTCACATGCAAGATCAGCACTTGCCTTATACTGGAATACAAGTACTGTTCCCGCCGCGGCCTTCTTAAGTGGAGCAAGACTGACAAATGGGTCTCCGCCTGTCGTCTTGAATGTATATTCCGAAGGATCGTCTGGATTAGTTGCCTCAAATGTCAAGCTATTTTGACCGTCAAGCGGTATCATGTACTCAATCTCTGGATAGTAGGTAGGGTCATCATCCGGATCCGGCTGGAGCTCAAGCTCGGACTCCTTGGCGTAATGGGTGGCCGCATCGGCATAGTAGGCGCAGAACTCGGTGATGCTCACGCGCTGCACGCTTGGGAAGGCGATAAGAATATATCTGGTATCTATCGGATTCTCCAATTTGTAAGCATGGTTATAGATGTGCTCACGATTATATTCAAACATTCCAAGATAATGAGCTTGGGACATATCAGCCACTGGCTCTTTCGAGTCGAAAACCATAAGGGCCACAGGCTGGCCGTCCCGATCCTTTGAATTACCTACCAGTTCGAACCAGTTGA
>OIYR01001624.1_pt1 | contig 11000 bp, 8 predicted proteins | sample 1588221 | NCBI WGS metagenome assembly OIYR01 (sample SAMN03283292) | human gut metagenome | biome: human-associated habitat; material: feces | host: Homo sapiens | place: Peru | collected 2012 | reverse complement strand
AAAGTGAAAAGTGAATTGTGAATGTAATGCGAAATCCGTAATATGGAATCGGTCACTTGTCACTCGTCACTTTCATTAAACTAATCATAAAGTTCAAAGCTCAAAGTTCAAAGTATAAAGTATAATGATTCAAGAGTATCAGATAAGAATTCTGCCCGAACAGGCAGCAAGCGAGGAAGGCATCAAGCGTTATCTCGCCAAGGAGAAAGGATTGGATGTGAGAACATTGAATCAGGTGAGAGTGTTGAAGCGAAGCATCGACGCCCGCCAGCGTACCATCTTCGTGAACCTGAAGGTGCGTGCCTATATCAATGAGTTTCCGCAAGACGACCAGTATATTCATACGGAATATCCCGATGTGAGCAGCAGACCTCGTGTTATCGTTGTGGGTGAGGGACCTGGCGGCCTCTTCGCTTCCCTGCGCCTGATAGAACTGGGTTACCGTCCTATCGTGCTGGAGCGAGGCAAGGATGTGCGCGAACGCAAGAAGGACCTCTCTAACATTACCAAGACTCAGAAGGTAGATGGGGAGAGCAACTACTGTTTCGGTGAAGGTGGAGCCGGTGCTTATAGTGACGGCAAACTCTATACCCGAAGCAAGAAAAGGGGAAGTGTAGACAAGATTCTGAACGTATTCTGCCAGCATGGTGCCAATACCAATATCCTGGCAGATGCCCATCCGCATATCGGTACCGACAAGTTGCCACGCGTCATTGAAAACATGCGCAACACCATCATCAAGTGTGGCGGAGAAGTGCATTTCCAGACCAAGATGATTCGTCTGATCCTTGAGAGTGAAGGTAAGCTGACGGCACCTGATGCTGCAGCTGGCGATAGGGTGATAGGTGTAGAAGCCGTGAATCTGGCTACGGGTGCTGAGGAAACTTATCGCGGACCGGTTATCCTGGCAACAGGTCATAGTGCCCGCGATGTATACCGTTATCTCGCTTCGGCAAAGATAGATATCGAGGCAAAAGGCATCGCCGTGGGTGTGCGTCTGGAACATCCTTCCCAACTCATCGACCAGATTCAGTATCACAATAAGAGTGGTAGAGGAAAATATCTGCCTGCTGCCGAGTATAGCTTTGTAACGCAGGTGGAGGAGCGTGGTGTCTACTCTTTCTGCATGTGTCCCGGTGGCTTCGTCGTTCCCGCCGCCAGCGGTCCGCAGCAAGTCGTGGTCAATGGCATGAGCCCTTCCACACGCGGTTCGGCTTGGAGCAATTCCGGCATGGTCGTTGAGACGCGCCCAGAAGACCTTGACGGCGAACTCAAGCCTTTTCTCGAGGAAGCCATGCGCGATGAGGCTTTCGCCCAGCAACATGCCGACCTCTTCGAGGCGGAAAACCCCTTGCGCGTCATGTATTTGCAGGAAGCCATAGAGCGTGCCTGCTGGATGCAGGGCGGTAGGACACAGGTCGCCCCGGCGCAGCGCATGGCCGATTTCGTCAACAACCGCCTCAGCTACGATCTCCCGAAGTCGAGCTATTCTCCTGGCCTCATCTCCTCGCCGCTCCATTTCTGGATGCCGCGCTTCGTTGCCTCCCGTCTGGCCGACGGCTTCAAACAGTTTGGCCGTAAGAGCCACGGATTCCTCACCAACGAAGCCGTGGTCATTGCAGCGGAAACGCGCACCTCGTCGCCTGTACGCATCGTCAGAAATCCTGAAACGCTCAGCCATGTGAGCATCGCCGGACTTTATCCTTGTGGCGAAGGCGCGGGCTATGCCGGAGGCATCGTTTCTGCGGCCATCGACGGCGAACGCTGTGCTGAGGCCTTGGCTGCCAATGTCTAAGTCACCATTACTAAACCAGCGGCAAGCACATCGCAAAAACAAAGACAAATCTTGATATTTGTAAAAATCCAGGTTGCATCAACCCTTTTTTTGAAGCCGACTTGACTTTTTCTTGTATAAAATCTTGGAATACGGCGATAAAATATGTAGCTTTGCAATATCAAAAACAACAACTCAAACAACACATCTAATATGAAACCTACATTATTTCTCTTGGCTGCAGGTATGGGCAGCCGTTACGGTGGTTTGAAGCAGCTCGACGGACTGGGTCCTCACGGTGAAACCATCATGGACTACTCTATCTATGATGCCATCAACGCTGGCTTCGGCAAACTCGTTTTCGTTATCCGTAAAGACTTCGAAGAAGACTTCCGCAAGGTTGTCCTCGCAAAATATGAAGGCCACATCCCATGCGAAGTGGTGTTCCAGAGCCTCGACGCTCTTCCTGAAGGTTTCACTTGCCCTGAAGGCCGCACGAAACCTTGGGGTACCAACCACGCCGTGATGATGGGCGAAAATGTCATCAACGAACCATTCGCCGTTATCAACTGCGACGACTTCTATGATCGCGACGCTTTCCAGGTGATGGGCAAGTTCTTGAGCAACCTGCCGGAGGGCAGCACTGGCAAATATGCCATGGTTGGTTTCCGTGTAGACAACACGCTTTCTGAGAGCGGTACGGTTAGCCGCGGCGTATGCGAATACGACGAGAACCACCACTTGAAGTCGGTTGTTGAGCGCACGAAGATTCAGCGCTTCGACGGTGTTGTTAAATATCAGGATGAGAACGGCGAATGGGTAGCCATTCCTGACACGACTCCTGTTTCAATGAACTTTTGGGGCTTCACTCCCGACTATTTCGCACACAGCAACGAGTTCTTCAAGACGTTCCTTTCAGACCCGAAGAACATGGAGAACCTGAAGAGCGAATTTTTCATTCCTTTGATGGTCGACAAACTCATCAAGGACGGCAAGGCCACTTGCGAAGTGCTTGACACCACCTCTAAGTGGTTCGGCGTGACTTATCCTGAGGATCGTCCAGAAGTAGTTGCCAAGTTCGAAAAGCTCGGTGAAGAAGGTGTTTATCCTGAAAAGCTCTTCTAAGAAAAGATTTTCATTTTGACTGATATTTTTAGAGCCTCCATGTCTTTGGCATGGGGGTTTTTCTTTTTGTCGGATGGTTTCTGCGTCGTCGGCGGACAACGACGCTCCGTGCGCTGTCTTGCTTTCTTCTTCGTCGGCAATGTTGCTCCTTTCTTCGTTGGGCGGTGATGTCTCAGTGTTCTCTTTCCTTGCTGCCTGCTTCGCGCTTTTCAAACCGTTAGAATGCCCTGCGAATCATCTTGAAAAAAGAAAAGTGTAAATTTTTCCAGTGAAAATCTCGTCATTTGTAAAATATTCCATATATTTGCAGATGAATAAAGGCGCGTACTGAATCATCTTTGTCAGTCTTCCATGTGGCGTTGCCAGATGCTTGGCAGGCTTCGGGAAACTGGAAAATTCGGGATGCCCTCCAAATAACAAGAGAAAAATGAAACATCGTCTGTACATACATCTGCGACTTCGCGGCCTATTTCTATGCCTTGAACGGTAGAGAAGTGAGCGGCTTGTCGGCCCGTGCTGGTGAGTCTTGAAAAGAACGGTGTATGCCTATGCGATGTGCAAACAAGAAATACGAAACGGTCTTTCTCACTTCAAGGTGAGGAAGACCGTTTTCCTTTGGGTGTTTCAACACTCAGTAGTCTCTTTATTTTAAAACAAGAAACCTATGAGCGACAGACTTTTTATTTTCGATACGACACTTCGCGACGGAGAGCAGGTGCCGGGTTGCCAACTCAACACGGTTGAGAAAATACAAGTGGCCAAGCAATTGGAAGCCCTTGGCGTGGATGTTATTGAAGCGGGATTCCCCGTTTCTTCGCCAGGCGATTTCCATTCCGTCATCGAAATCTCCAAGGCCGTCACGTGGCCAACCATCTGCGCCTTGACACGCGCCGTTGAAAAAGATATCGACTGCGCCGCCGAGGCCCTACAATATGCCAAACACAAACGCATACACACTGGTATCGGAACGTCGGACAGCCATATAAAATATAAGTTCAATTCCACCCGCGAGGAAATCATCGAGCGTGCCGTAGCCGCCGTCAAATACGCCAAGCGCTATGTGGAAGATGTGGAGTTTTATGCTGAAGATGCTGGACGCACCGACAACGAATATCTTGCCCGCGTCGTGGAAGCCGTCATCAAGGCCGGAGCCACGGTGGTCAACATCCCCGACACGACGGGCTATTGTTTGCCGCGCGAATATGGTGAGAAGATAAAATATCTGATGGAGCACGTTGACGGTGTTGACAAAGCCATCCTTTCCACCCATTGCCACAACGACCTCGGCATGGCCACCGCCTGCACCCTCGAAGGCGTGCTCAACGGTGCCCGCCAAGTGGAGGTGACCATCAACGGCATCGGCGAACGTGCTGGCAACACCAGCGAGGAAGAGATTGCCCTGATTCTCAAGTGCCATCACGACCTCAACATCCAAACGAATATCAACACGCAGAAAATAGCCGCCACCAGCCGCATGGTCAGTTCGCTGATGAACATGCCCGTGCAGCCCAACAAGGCCATCGTGGGACGCAATGCCTTCGCCCATTCGTCGGGCATCCATCAAGACGGTGTGTTGAAGAATGTGCAGACCTACGAAATCATCAATCCGAAAGATGTGGGCATCGACGACAATGCCATCATCCTCACGGCCCGTTCTGGACACGCCGCGCTGAAACACCGCCTGGAGGCGCTCGGCATTGAAGTGAGCGACGATAAGCTCGACCGCATCTACGAAGCCTTCCTCAAACTGGCCGACCAGAAAAAGGAAATCACCGATGACGATGTCCTCGTCTTGGCCGGCGCGGAGCGCAGCAACCAACACAGCATCAAGCTCGACTATTTGCAGGTTACTTCTGGCCACGGCGTACGTCCCGTTGCCGCCTTGGTACTCGACATTGCCGGTGAGAAGTTCCGTGCTGCCGCCGAAGGCAACGGTCCGGTCGACGCCGCCATCAACGCCCTCAAAGACATCATCAAGCGCACGATGGTGCTCAAGGAATTTACCATCCAGGCCATCAATAAAGGTTCCGACGACGTGGGCAAGGTACACATGCAAGTGGAATACGACGGGCAGGTCTATTATGGTTTCGGTGCCGACACCGACATCGTTGCCGCCAGTGTGGAGGCCTATATTGACTGTATAAACAAATTCAAGAAATGAGAGATTTCCCCAAATGGCTTCTTGCCATGACCTTCACGAGCCTTGCTTCAGTGCTCACCAGCCCCTTCTATATGTTCGGCGGTCTCCATGTGTTTGGAGAGAGCCATTACGGTGTGATCAATTTCCTTTACTATATCCTGCAAAACCTTCTGTGGGTGCTCCCCGTATTGCTCTTCTTCGCCACCTTGGAATTCTATCGCATCGGCATGAAGCGCACCGGCATTTCCATTGCCTGCGTCTCGTTAGTCGTCGCCGCCTTGAGCTTCGCCCTTTTGGTGGTGTGATGAGATAAGCATCGCTCCGCGAAAGGGGGCATGATATGATACGTCTTAGTAATGGTACCATTACTTTAAAGTAATACCTAATCTTATGAATACGCTTTTTGATAAAATATGGGACGCCCATGTGGTGCAACACGTGGCCGACGGTCCCGACCAACTTTACATCGACCGTCTTTATGCCCACGAAGTGACCAGTCCGCAGGCCTTCGACGGGCTGCGTGCCCGTGGTCTGAAGTGTTTTCGGCCCGACCACATCTTCTGCATGCCCGACCACAACACGCCGACGCACGACCAAGATAAACCCATTGCCGACCCCGTGTCGCGTAAGCAGGTGGACGCGCTCACGGCCAACGCTCGCGAGTTCGGACTTTCCTATTGGGGAATGATGCACCCCAACAACGGCATCATCCACGTGGTTGGTCCTGAGCAGGGACTCTCCTTGCCGGGCATGACCATCGTTTGCGGCGACTCACACACCTCCACCCACGGTGCGATGGGCGCCATTGCCTTCGGCATCGGCACGTCGGAAGTCGAAATGGTGATGGCCTCGCAGTGTATCCTGCAAGCCAAACCGCGTTCCATGCGCATAACAGTCGACGGCCGCCTCGGCAAGGGCGTGACCGCCAAAGACCTCGCCCTCTACATCATGAGCAAAATCACCACCAGCGGTGCCACCGGCTATTTCGTTGAATATGCCGGCGAAGCCGTGCGCTCGCTCTCTATGGAGGGACGTCTCACGCTGTGCAACCTCTCTATCGAGATGGGAGCGCGTGGCGGATTTGTTGCGCCCGACGAGACCACCTTTGAATATGTCAAAGGCCGTCCCTATGCGCCGAAGGGAGCCGCGTGGGAGCAAGCCGTGGCCCATTGGAATACCCTGCGCAGCGACGACGATGCAGTTTTCGACAAAGAAGTAACCTTCAACGCCGCCGACATCCAGCCGATGATCACCTACGGCACCAACCCCGGAATGGGCATCGGTATTTCCGAAAACATTCCCGCCCCAGCCTCCGCCTCCGATGAGAAAGCCCTTCGCTATATGCAGTTTTCTGCGGGCGAACCCATGACGGGCAAGAAAGTCGACTACGTTTTCCTCGGTGCCTGCACCAACGGCCGCATTGAAGATTTCCGCGCCTTTGCCAGCATTGCCAAGGGGCGCCACAAGTCGCCCGAGGTAACGGCCTGGCTTGTGCCGGGCTCGTGGCCCGTTTACGAGCAGATAAAGGCCGAAGGCATCGACACCATCCTTGCCGTCGCCGGCTTTGAGATACGCCAGCCCGGCTGTTCCGCCTGTCTGGCCATGAACGACGACAAGGTGCCAGCTGGCAAACTCTGTGTCTCCACGTCAAACCGTAATTTCGAAGGCCGTCAAGGCCCAGGCGCACGCACCTGTCTCGCATCGCCGCTCATGGCTGCCGCTGCTGCCGTGACTGGCGTCATCACCGATCCACGCACACTTCTTTAATAGGGTATTATGAAACAGAAATTCAACATCATAGACAGCACCTGCGTGCCTCTCCCGTTGGAGAACGTCGACACCGACCAGATCATCCCGGCGCGTTTCCTCAAAGCCACCGACAAGGCGGGCTTTGGCGACAATCTTTTCCGCGACTGGCGCTATAACCCCGACGGCACGAAGAAAGACTTTGTGCTCAACGACCCCACTTATTCTGGCACCATCCTCGTGGCAGGCAAGAACTTCGGTTGCGGGTCGAGCCGCGAACATGCCGCCTGGGCCATTGCCGGCTACGGTTTCCGCGTTGTTGTGAGCAGTTTCTTTGCCGATATCCACAAGCAAAACGAACTTAATAACTTCGTCCTTCCAGTTGTGGTCAGCGAACCCTTCCTTCAACAGCTCTTTGCCGACATCAAGGCCAATCCGCAGATGCACGTGGTGGTTGACCTCCCAAACCAAACCATCACCAACACGTCCAGCAACCTCCAAGAGCATTTCGATATCAACGGCTATAAGAAATACTGTCTTGAAAATGCCCTCGACGACATCGACTTCCTCTTGGAAAACAAAGAAAAGATTGAAGCCTGGGAGAACGCGCGCTGACAAGCCCTCCTCCCCTTCCTCCCTTTCGGCAGGAAAACTCTGCTGGTTTCATCACCATTACTAAACACAAGGGGTGTCCTGAAGATTCCGTTACGGTTCTTTCAGGACACCCCTAAGTGCTTTTCGCAGAGATGCCCGTGTGCAGATTGCTTCATGCGTATATGTCGAAGGCAGCACAAGTGTAACGGAAACCGCACAGCTCGCGTCCCCCGTTCGGCGTCCTTCATCCGCGCAGGAAAGGGCGTTTTTGAGGCTTGCGGCAAACAATAATCTGTCGTAAATTATCCAATCTCTTGTGAAATTCAAAAAAAAATGAGAACTTTGTAAGGCTTTTCGTCTTCTGAAAAAGAACGAGGCGTCCAATATAAGTTGAAGATATATCATGGAAGAAGTCGCCAAGAACAAGTGGAACGCTTGTTTGCAATACATACAAAGTAAGTTACCTGCTGGAGAATACTCCACCTGGTTTGAGCCGCTTGCCCTCTTTAAATCAGAGGGCAACAAGCTCACCATCAGTGTGCCCAACGAGTATGTAGGCAACTATATCCGTGAGAACCACCGCGCCCTCTTGCAGGAAGCTGTCAATGTTTCCTTCGGACAGCTCACGCAAATCTTCTTTCGCGACGAACAGAAGATGGCAGAATGGGCGAAGGCGCAGGAGCAGAAACGCAAGGATGAACAACAGCAGCAGGCCAAGCAGAACAAGCAACACCAGTTGCCGCCGTTGCGCTCCAACCTCAATTCCAGCTACAGTTTCGACCGCTTTGTCGAAGGCGAGAGCAATAAGTTGGCACATGCCGTGGCCGTTTCCATCTCGGAACATCCCGGACAGACCACCTTCAATCCCTTCTTCCTCTATGGACCGTCGGGCGTTGGGAAGACCCACCTGGTGAATGCTATGGGCCTTGCCATCCAGCAACGTTTCCCCGACAAACGTGTGCTCTTCGTATCGGCCCATGTGTTTAAGACGCAGTTCACTGACTCCGTCATCCACAACACCACCAATGATTTCATCAATTTCTACCAGTCGATAGACGTATTGATCATCGACGATATTCAGGAAATCACGACGGCGAAAACGCAGCAGGCCTTTTTCCACATCTTCAACCATCTACAGCAAAACCGCCGCCAGCTCGTCATCACCTGCGACCGTCCGCCAGTGCTCTTCGAAGGCATTGAAGACCGCATGCTGACGCGATTCAAATGGGGCATGGTGGCCGAGATGGAAAAGCCCGACACGAAGTTGCGCAAGGCCATCCTCGAGTCGAAGATTCGCCGCGACGGTCTGACATTCCCTGATGAAGTGGTGCAATATGTCGCACAGAATGCCGAGAGCAGTGTGCGAGAGTTGGAAGGCATTGTCAACGGCATTATGGCCTATTCCATCTACGACAACTGCGATATAGACCTCCATCTGGCCGCTCGCGTCGTGGCCCGCATTGTCAACATGGAGCGCAAAGAACTTACCGTTGACGACATCGTTTCGGCCGTTTGCCAGCATTTCGGCACCAAGCAGCGCGAGGTGATGAGCAAGAGCCGCAAGCAGGCCATCGTCAAAGCCCGCCAGCTCACGATGTATCTCTGCCATAAATACACAGAGATGTCGTACAGCCAGATTGGGCGCAGTGTCGGTGGGCGCGACCATTCCACCGTGTTACACAGTTGCAACCAGGTGGGAAAGAAAATCACTTCCGACCGCACGTTCCGCCACGAAGTGGAAGAACTGGAGGCGGTGTTGAAGAAATGAGATGTTGGCGTTGCCAGCAAACCACAGAGATTTCTGGTGCAACAAGCTTGAGGGCATTCCTCATTTGCCTACAATTTGAAACACAAATAAAATATACAACAGAACCTATGCACATTACGCGAGGATTACACGTTCCCTTTTCCCACCCTAAAGCCGACGTGTAATCCTCGCGTTTTTTTTGTAAATGAGCCACGCTTGCCCATGATTTGCGACAAAGAATTGCACGGTTGCCGCTGATTTGCAACAAAATTAGCCCCATGTTGCCACTGATTTGCAACAAAGAATTGCGCCGTTGCCCATGATTTGCAACAAAAAAGATGTATCTTTGCCCATGAATTCAAACAAATAGGGTATGTTTAAGCGCAAGATATTAAGTAAATTAGAAGCATGGAAGCAGGATGAACGGCATAAGCCGCTCATCTTGAGAGGAGCCAGGCAAGTGGGTAAGACAACAATTGTCAACGAATTTGGCTCCCGTTTTGACAACTACCTATACTTCAACCTGGAAATGGGAGAGAATGTCAGATTATTCGAGATGGATATTCCTCTGAATGATTTGATTAACATGCTGTTTGCCAGCTTGGGTAAAACCCAGCATGAAGGCACCACGCTCATTTTCATCGATGAGATTCAAAATTCTCCTAAAACAATTGCTTTGCTGAGATACTTCTACGAGCAGAGGCCAGACCTCTATGTCATAGCAGCAGGCAGTTTGTTGGAAAATCTTGTAGACGTCAATGTCAGTTTCCCCGTAGGAAGAGTGACATATCTGGCCTTGCGTCCTTGCTCTTTCTATGAGTTTTTGGGAGCCATTGGCAAAAACAATCTTCTGACCATTCTCTCGCAGAAAGCAGAATATACCATCGCTTTTCATGAGCAGCTCATGCACCAGTTTAATCTATATGCCATCATTGGCGGAATGCCAGAAGCCGTGCAGCGTTATGCCGAGACTCAGAGCGTCATCGCCATTGAAGATGTGTATGAGACCTTGGTGCAGGCCTACAAAGACGATTCAGAGAAATATGTGAAAGGCAACAAACTGACAGATGTCGTGCGCTTCATCTTATCGTATGGCTGGGCGTTTTCGGGCGAAACCATCACCCTGGGCAACTTCGCCAATTCGGGGTATAAATCACGGGAAGTTGGAGAAGCATTTCGTCTTTTGGAAAAAGCCATGCTCATGGAGTTGGTTTATCCCGTATCTTCCACCCAAATGCCCGTCATTCCAGAAACCAAGCGAATGCCTAAACTCATCTGGTTTGATACTGGACTGGTGAATTATCAGGCCGGCATCAGAAAAGAGATAATTGGTTCAACAGAGATGGTTGACAGTTGGCGGGGTCATATTGCCGAGCAAATCACGGCCCAAGAACTTCTGTCAACGGAATACCGGGTGGGGCAACACCGCTCGTTTTGGGCCAAACCCAACAATGGTGCCGAAGTCGATTTTCTTTTCATCCACAACTCCAAGCTCTATCCCATAGAAGTGAAAAGCGGCACCAATGCTCATCTTCGTTCACTACAGGTTTTCATGGACAGCTCGGAGATAGACGTTGCCATCCGCATTTGGTCGAATCCTTATTCTGTTAATCTGGTAAAGACTCCCAAGGGAAAGGAATTCCGCTTAATCAATTTGCCATTCTATCTGATAGGCAATTTACACCAAGTGTTGGATGACGTGATATGACATTCCATTAAATGGAGATGGACGTGTGGTCTTTATTCTATTCACCAAACCTCGGAACCTATAACATGAAAATCCGGAGACTACACAGAAAAAATTGTCCATTGGGAGGGTGTTCGTTCTCTTGTTTGCATAGAAAATACAAGAACGGATAATAAGACTGGAGAAA
>OIYR01001620.1_pt1 | contig 11024 bp, 7 predicted proteins | sample 1588221 | NCBI WGS metagenome assembly OIYR01 (sample SAMN03283292) | human gut metagenome | biome: human-associated habitat; material: feces | host: Homo sapiens | place: Peru | collected 2012 | reverse complement strand
TTGGCTAAGTGGCTCTGAAATCATCATACTTTTAAAGTCTTGAATCAACTATAAAAGTACTGAAAATCAGACACTTGGTTAAATTTATTTAGTTGTATTTTGTTAATCAACTCGCTAATTTTCAAACAATTATGTGATTATTAACAGAGTATTGTTAAAGACAACACTCCTGATTCTCCATGGAGACAAATGACATTAGAGACATCAAGATATAAATATGCTTGGGTTTCAACAAATGAAAAAGCTAACAATGCAGTACGCTCTTATATCAATGGACTGAAATGGAGTGTCGGAAAATTATATGAATTACCAACAAGGACCGGTATGTATTACGTTTTGCCATAATCCCTCGAAAACTGGCAAAAGCCAATATATCAGTAAATGAGCAAGATAAGGAAAAGTGAATACCAAGTATTGTTCTTTTCATTTCATGCCAAAGTCATCAATAATGAGCAGGTCGTGGGCATTGAGCTTGCGGAATATGTACTGAAATGAAAACAGATACAAAAAAATAGATGCGTTTCCTTGCTTTTCGTCTAAAAATTAGTTATCTTTATATAAGATAAGCTCTTTAAATATACAAACTATGATACGATATACACCAGAAAAAATCGCAGCACTTAGACCTAACGAAATATTTGTTTTTGGAAGTAATTTAGCAGGTCATCACGGAGGAGGTGCTGCCAGTATTGCCCACGAAAGATTTGGTGCAGTTTGGGGAATTGGCACTGGCTTACAAGGGAATTCCTATGCAATCCCTACAATGCAAGGAGGAATAGATACCATTAAACCATATGTGGATGAATTCATCTGCTTTGCAAGATTACACTCGGAACTTACATTTTATGTTACTCGCATTGGATGTGGTATCGCAGGGTTTAGTGACAGTGAGATTGCACCACTATTTGACAAGGCTTATGACGTGAAGAATATCATACTTCCCGAGTCGTTTTACAAAATAATAAATCACGCTCGCCAATTAAATAGTGAGACCAATGGCTTAAAATTTCATGCCATACCAATCAAGTTCTTTGAGGAGGACAGGATAAAGATGGAATCCATGAGCAGAGAGGAAAAAACCAATTATGTTCAGAATTTAAAGAAAAAGGGTAAGTATTTAATTGATCATAAATCTCCTGTTGCCGAATCATTTCCCCTGTTGAATACAACGGATAAGGGATATCATGTTATCGCTATTGCGAATAGTACATTTGCTATTATTGCAGATAATTTATTGTATTCCAACAAATACGCATGGGGTTTGGATCTTGGACAAAAAATATTGTCAGTAGTAGCAAAAGATGCAAGTGAAAAAGATTACCCTTATGGACAGTTTGTAGTTCTCCTAGAAGATGGAAGTATCTGTTTGATATGGTCAGATACATGTATCAAAAAAATATCTGATAATGGTTATATCTCTGTTGCATCAGGATGTGGTGGTTTAGTTTTTGGTTTGAGAAGTGATGGTACAGTAGATGTGTTATTCTCTGAAAAGGATACTATGGCAATCACTTGCGATGTAAAAGAATGGACAAATGTAACACAAATTGATGCAGGTCCTCGACATGTCGTAGGATTAAGAAATGACGGTACTGTAATTGCAGCAGGGAAATCAACAGCATGCAAACCACTTGAAGAGTGGAAAAATATTATGAAAATATATGTATCAAAAGCCTCTCCTTTGTATGGCAAGGAGAATGACTTGACTTTTGGCATTGGACAAGATAGATGGCTATATGTTGACGGTGATTGTTGGCCAAAAGGAAAAGATTTTTGGAGGCGTATTCGCGCACAATACGATGTTTCAGATATCATAGAAAATGGATACATGTTATGGATAAGAACTTATGAAGAAGAGTTAAGATGTGTGACATATTATAGCAAGATGGATTATCTTGAGGAGATAGATTTTGTCAGGAAGTATCCCGACTGTAGATTTATTGACTCGTATGGAGATGTCACAGTTCTTGTAGATAAAGAAGGAGAATTTCACGTTTTATATTCCAATAAAGAAGTTGACTGGTGGGATATGTAGTAATCGATAAATCACAATAGACAGAAATTGGAATTCTTTTGGAATATAGTGTTTGCAAGAACTAAAGAGGAATTGAAAAGAAAACGGATATACATGAACACCGAATGAAAACAAGATTCATTACATATATCCTTCTATTGCTCTCTTTGTCTGTCTCCGCACAGACAAAGAGAGCTTTGGTTATAGGGTTAGGCGAACAGCAGGATAAGGCATGGAACAAAATCAATGGTGACAAGGATGTTCCGCTTGTTCAGGCGATGCTGAAAAACGCAGGTTTCAAATCTGTCATGACATTGATAAATCGACAGGCGACAAAGGCTGGCGTTGTTTGGGCATTCAAGAGAATGACGGCATCATGCAAACATGGCGATGTGGTATATATCCATTATTCTGGACATGGACAACAGATGACGGATGTGCATAATGACGAGAGAGACGGACTGGATGAATGTTGGATTCCGTATGATGCTTGTCGGAAAGCAAGTACTACGTATCATGGTGAAAGACATCTGACGGACGATGAACTGAATGTTTACCTCAATGCCATCCGTAATAAGATTGGTGCAAAAGGAAAACTCCTTGTGGTGATAGATGCTTGCCATAGTGGTGACGGCACTCGTGGAGAAGATGATGAAATAGTACGAGGCGTGGAAGATACGTTGGTGGTTGACAGCCAAAATGCTCGCGGTTTATATGAAACCTTTGAGGCGATTAAATCGTTTTTTATGGGTGACAATGGCAAAGAGAATATCATTAATACTAAGGCAAAGCCATTGGCGGAACGATGGATCACCATCAGTGCTTGCAGAAGCGACCAAGTGAATGTCGAAATGAAAAGTCCTGCTGTTGGTAAACTGACTTACGCATTGTGGAAAGAACTGAAGAATAGTGATAAAGTAAACAACGACGAGTTTATAAGACGAATCAGAAAGTTCGTCAACCGCAATACAAGTAGCAGACCACAACAGCCTGAAATGACAGGTGAAGACATCAATAAATACAATATAACAGACATACTGAGTAGATAAAATGGCAAAGTCAATACAAATGCGTACACCACAACAAGAGAAGGAAGCTCGGCTTGTTGCTGGAATGTACGATAAGAATAGAAAGATACAGTCGGAACTGTATGCTTATTGCTCGAAGTACTTTTGGGCAAACTACCGTGGCGTGTTCTTCGCTGATGAGGAATCTGCCACGGAAATTTTCCAAAACACATTCATTGCGATGTGGGAGAATATCGAGCGCAGGAAGATTTATGTGAGCGATGGCAGAGTGATGGGCAAGAACAACAAACCTTTGAGTAGCAGCATCCTCACCTATTTTATGGGGATTGCTCGCATCAAGTATCTGGAATGGGTAAGAGAACATCCTGCCTATGCAGACCCAGAAACAGAAATGGGACGAAAGATAAAGGAAGAAGGATTTGATACCCAGCAATACATCAATATGCTGTATGATTCGGAGGACAACAAGATGCTTGACATCATTGCTGATGTCATATCGCACATGTCGGAGCGGTGCTGCGAGATTTTGAGCAAGTTCTACTATGAAGAGAAGGACTTGGATACTATCCTGTTTGAGATACCGACTATAGGCTCCAAGAATGCGCTCAAAACCAAAAAGCATAAGTGTATGGAATCATTGCGCACTTCGGCAAAAAACATTTATTGCAATTATTTGAACTCATAAAACTGCAGATAGGTATGGACAATAATTTTCAAGATAGAATAGATGAATACTTGCTTCATGGTGACTCTCTATCAGAGGAAGCCAAGGCTCAGTTCCTGAAAGAGATAGAAGAGGATGAAGAGAAAAGAGAACAGTATGAGTTTACGAAGAATGTGAAACAGACGATGGTGAGCCGTGGAGAGAAGCTGAAAGCCATGACTGAGTTTCAAAAGAAAATGAAACATAGCTATATGAAGACTTGGCTTTGGATGTCAAGTATAGCTGCTGTATTGGTTGTCGGTTTCTTTGCCATCGATCCGCTGTTTGTAGGAAACTCTCCTACTGACAATGTGCGTGGCGATGAAAATGATGTGTTTGAAATGACTGCACCGGCAGATAGCGTTGCTACCGACTCAATATCTACCGATACGATAACTTCATTACGTGAATAAGACTAAAAATCAGGATGATGAACCATAAACGTTATATATCTGTTGTTTTTATTTGGCTTTTATCTATCTGTTGTATATGGGCGCAGACAAATCCATATAGATTCGGAAGCCCTCATTATTGGATGGCTCAAGGTACCTTGGATATTCACGCAGGTAAATTTGATATTGCTTATGAACATCTGGAAAAAGCACAAAAGGGCTATCGGGAACTTGGAGATGTAGGCTTTCAGATACAGGCAACTGAAGCTATGGGAGCCTTGAAAGCTGGATTGGGTGAATGGGAAAAAGCCAAGCAACACTATCAGGATGCTTTGCAAATTGCGACTGAAGCCAACGAGGATTTCGCTCAATCCAAAGTTATGGTTGACTTACTTGCATTATATAGAACTGTAGGCGACATTATTGGTTATAATCAGTATCTGAAAGCGTTGGACTCTCTGTATCATGTGTCCAATTCTGCCAAGCTGAAGACGGTGTATCATCTATATTGGTCAAATGAATATTTGGCAAGGAAGGAGTTTGCCATGGTTGAGACGCAATTGCTGAAATGTTGGGATGTGATGCTGGATTTGTCTTTCTCTGATCGGGAACAGGAAAAACTCAATTACTATAATAGTATGATGAACCTGAAACAACAGCAAAGGCAATACAAAGATGCTATCAGAGCAGCAAAGCACTATGTTGAGCAAACTAAAATTTTGAATGGCAGGAATAGTGACCGGCAGTACCAGGCATACAGTAAGCTGTGTACACTCTATGCCTTGGACAATGACAGTACGAGAGCCTTTGCGTGTCTGGACAGTTTGGAACGTGGTGTTGGTCATTCCTATCAAGACAAGGAAGTGATAGCTAACTTTTATAATGTAAAAGGATGTTGTTATGCCGATTTTAAGAAATTCGACAAGGCAATAGCGTGTTTTGATAAAGCATACAATACTCTCTATGATAAGAGAACGGAAGATTCGCCTTCCAAATTCGCAAGCTTGCTGAACAAGTCTGAAGCCTATTTCATGCTTAAGCGTTATGATGATGCTTATGCGACTTTTAGTGAATATGTAGAGACGAGCAGGAATAAATATGGAGAGACTTCTGGTACTTATAGTCAGGCGCTCTTCACGTTGGCCAATATTGAAGGTGCTCGCGGAAATATAAACGAGGCAGATAGTCTGTTTCGTATGTCCATGAATTGCTTGCTTGTTAATATGAAACAACTCTGGCGATACTCGACTCCTTCGCAAAGAGAACAGTTTTGGATGGAAACGCTGAATAACCTTAGTGGGATGGCTGCTTTTGCCGTAAAATGCGGAAACTTCGATAGTGAATTAACTGAAACCTGTTATAATGCCTTGTTGTTCTCGAAGTCGTTATTGCTTGAAACCGAGAAGTCGGTTGTCGATATCATCAGAAAGGAAGGAACTAATGATGACATTGCCAACTATCGCAATCTCTTGGCTGTAAACAATAGACTTCTGGTATTGAGAAACAACTATGAATATAATAAGCTTGAAATAGACAGTTTGACGATACAACAAAGAGAGTTGGAGCAACGGCTAAGCCATAAGTGCCAAAGTTACAACGAATATGAGACATACCTTGATATAAACTATGAAAAGGTTAGAAATAGTCTGGCTGATCATGAAGTAGTGGTAGATTTCTCTGATTATCAAACGGAAGATTCTGTACGTCAGTATGCAGCATATATTTATGATAAAGATAAGAGCCATCCTCTTTTGGTGAAGTGTTTTGACCAACAGCAGCTGGATTCTCTGCTGGATGGTATGCAAAACTATACTCTCTATAATTATGAGCAGTTACAGAATAGGGCTTCAAAATTAATCTGGAATCCAATCGAAGCAAGCATTGCTAAAGGAAGTACTGTGTATTATATTCCATCCGGCGTCATGCACGGCATCGCATTGGAGGCTCTTCCTCTTTCTGATGGAACGACATTAGGGCAGCATTATTATTTTGTAAGACTGACTTCTGCAAGGGAAATCGTGAATGCTCATCATTCTAGCAAAATCAATAGAACTGCTACGCTTTATGGAGGACTGCAATACAGTTTGGATCCTCAAAAGATGGAAGAGGAGAGTAAGGCGTATGAAAAATCAGATTTGGCAGGACTGGTGCGTTCTGAATATGGTGTATCTGGATTTAAGGACTTGCGCAATACGAAAGATGAAGTCAAGAAGATTGAAAAAACTCTGGTGGATAACGGGTTTAGTGTTAAAGCTTACTTAGGTTCAAAGGGAAATGCTGAGTCCTTTGTGGCTTTAGATGGCAAGTCTCCATCTATTGTGCATATAGCAACACATGGTTTCTATTATACTCCGGATGAGGCGAAAGACAAGGATTTCCTTCGTGGTTATACTGATGCGATGTCTTTATCTGGATTGGTGTTTGCTGGAGGCAATGCTGCTTGGTTAGGCAAAAAGAATGTAGATGGTGTGCTTGGTGGTGTGCTGACAGCTAAAGACATTGCAAATCTTGATTTCAAAGGAACTGACTTGTTGGTCCTTTCCGCATGTAAGGCAGGACAAGGTAAAGTGACTGCTGAAGGGGTGTTTGGTTTGCAGCGTGCCTTCAAAAAAGCAGGTGTTGGCACCATCATCATGTCGCTGTGGAATGTAGATGATAAAGTGACTTCTGAATTTATGATTGCTTTCTATGAACAGCTTACTGATAAGGCTAATAACTGGAACAAGCGCAAGGCATTTGAACAGACCAAGGAAATCATTCGCAAGAAGCATCCTGATCCATATTATTGGGCTGCATTTGTGATGTTGGACTGATAGTGATCAAGTACAAAGTACAAGTGTATTTAAATATTTTCTGATAGTAAATGGTTACTTCGGTACTCTATATCTCATAAACAGACAAAATAACAAACTTAGAAGTTGCGCCCGACACGGATAAGGGTTATATAAACGATGGAACTAAATCCTTTTAACATATTAAATGTTTATGCCGATTGTTCTGCCAAAGAATTGGCTGCAAGTAAGGCTAGACTTACAGCTTTTACCTCTGTTGGGAAAGTTGTAAAAGATTTGGTTGTATCGGCAAGCGGAGAGCAACAACATAATATAACCGCAGCACAAATACAGGCAGCATATAATACATTGCAACAGCCAAACAACAAGATAAGTTATGCGCTTCTATGGTTTTTCAAACCTGAGGTAGTTGAACTTAGAGAATTGCTTGAACATGGAACTGTTTCTGAGATTGCTTGTGGTTTTGAAAACTATTACGATAGACTTGATGATAAATATCCAAAGCCGTTGTGGTTATTGCAAGACTTGACAACAATCAATCTACTATCAGAAAATTGTATAAAAGCATTAACATTCGCATACGAGATATTTCCACGCACACAGGAATGGTTGGATAGTATAGGTTGTGAAACTTTGCGGATGTCTTCGCAAGAATTAGAGACGCTATTTACAACCTTGTTAGAAGAAACAGGACATAGGATAGAAAAAAGTCAATTATATTTTTCCCTAATAGAACGGTATTTAAAAGAACTAAAAGGTAATAGTTTCGATCTACACGTGTTGGGCGAGAAAGTTCTTTTGTTGGAAAAGTATTATTCTGAGGTGGAAACTTTTACAGAAAAGACTCAGTTGGGTATTTGGTCTGACAGATTGGCAAATGAGGCTATGCGAATCATCAATGAGAACTTTCCATTTTGGACAAAGATGTTTGCCAAGTTGTTTTGGTGTAATGCTTCAGATGAAATAAAAGGTAAAGCAATGTATGCAGCAACTATACTTGACAACATAAAGAAACTGTTCAACTGTTCAAATAAGATGGAAAAGAAAATTGAAAAGGAAAGCAATGCCTTAGCCAAATTTGAACCACCGCTGTTAATTGCGGTTCCAGGAGGAATACTCGGAGGTGGAATTATAGGAATGACCTTTGTCATATGGCTTCCTATAAGGTGTATTCTGTGGGGATTGCTCTCAATATTGGGAATCAAGAAAATACTTGGGGATATAGATACGTTTCTAATGAAATGTGCCATAAACAGCGGAATGAGCATAATAGCTAGCTTACCCCTTTGGCTTACACCATTAATGTTGTTAGGAATTATATCTGTTGAAACACTATTTATAGTATTGATATGGTTTGCAATATTTGCATTTGTAATATGTAAAATATAAGTAATAAAAAAAATGGACAAACAGATACTCAATCTCATATTGCAAATGGCAACAGAGATAAATCGTATGGAAACCAATATGCTTCGCATGGATTCTGCCACTAAGGGCTATTCACAACTTCAACGGAGCATAAAGCGTATGAGGGCGTATATGGCAAGTTGTGGGTTCGAAATAGTGGAAATGACAAGCAAACCATATAATATGGGAATAATTGCTGACGTGGATTTCGTAACTGACGACAGCTTGAAGCAAGGAGAACAATATATAAAGACGGTAAATCGTCCGCAAGTTAATTATAAGGGTGTTATGATACAGAAAGCAAATATCATAGTTGCCCAAAGCTTATAAAAAGGAATTGTTATGGGACAAAATAGAATGGAATTTGGCATTGATCTTGGAACAACCAATTCGAGTATATGCCGTATTGTTAATGGAAAGCCTGTTATACAAAAGATAGAGGTTACAGATGATACTATGCCGTCATGTGTGTTCTTCAACAAAAAGAAGAACATCGTGGTTGGTGCGGCAGCCTATCGCAATATGCAAAGTGAACGAAAAAGAGCCACACTTACATGGGATACTGCTTCTGCGAATTCGTTCGTTGAGTTCAAACGCACAATGGGTACTGACACAACATATCATAGTTCAAATATGGATGCTGACTATATGTCTGAAGATTTGTCAGCAGAGGTATTGAAACGCTTGAAGTCTTATGTAGGTGACGGAACGGCTGTGAATGAGGCTGTAGTAACAGTTCCTGCCAAGTTTACTGTTAACCAGAAAACTGCAACCATGAAAGCGGCAGAGTTAGCTGGCATTACCCATTGTGAACTAATTCAAGAGCCAATAGCTGCAGCTATTGCCTACGGCTTTAATGCAGAGAGTAAGGATGGCTATTGGTTGGTCTTTGACTTTGGTGGTGGAACTTTTGATGCTGCCCTTATTCGCTCTGACGAGGGTGTCATTCAGGTGTTTGACACAGAAGGTGACAATTACCTTGGAGGCAAAAATATGGATTACGCTATCGTTGATACGTTATTGGTTCCTTACTTACAGAAAGAGTATGCTTTGGATGCTACAATAGCTGATGAAAGAAAGCATCAGGTGTTGCGTGAGGCTATGAAACCTTTCGCTGAAGAGATAAAAAACAGTGTGTCGTTTAATGACAAGATTGACATACTCTCCAATTTGGGAGAGCTTGGAAGCGATGAAGACGGTGAAGAGATGGAACTCGATTTAACTCTAAGCCGCAATGATGTATTTGCATGTATGGCTCCGCTGGCACAAAAGGCAATAGACATATGCCTCGCTTTGTTGGAACGTAACAATTTGAGCGGAAAAGACCTCAACAGCATATTGTTGGTTGGTGGTCCGACATACAGCCCTCTTATAAGAGAAATGTTGAAAAAACGACTTGGGGCGATGGTTGATACAAGTATCAATCCGATGACGGCAGTGTCAGTCGGAGCAGCATTGTATGCTTCCACGATAAAGTCTGAAACAGGGGATGTTGAAAAACAGAATGAAGAGTCGTTACGTCTTGACATGGAATACGAAAGTACATCTGTAGAAGATTCAGAATGGATTGCCGTTAAATGTGGTCAACTGGCCAATGAAAGGAATATCAAAGTACAATTTATCAAAGAGGACGGCTCTTGGGAAAGTGAAAGCATAGAGGTAGATACTATCGGAAATGTTGTTGAGGTTCAACTGGACAATGGAGCAAATGTATTCCGTGTAAAAGCGTCAGACATGAAAGGCAATCCGATTTCCGTACAACCAAACTCAATCTCTATCATGCAAGGGGCTAAAGTCGGAAGTGCTCCATTACCTTATTATATAGGCATCTCTGCATGGGACTCACGCTATGAGAAGAGCGTATTCATGCCTTTGTCTGGTCTCGAAAAGAACCAGTTGTTGCCAGCAGAAGGCTATCTTCTGACGGAGAAGACAATGAATGACATACATCCAGGCAATGAAGAAGATAAAATTATAATTCCTGTCTATCAAGCCGATGAGTTTGTTGAGGGAAATTCTTCTGTATTGTATGAATATGTGGCAGATGTGGAACTGTCAGGCTTAGAGATTGACAGATACATACCTGCTAATTCTTCTGTTGAAGTGAAGCTCAGTGTTGATACATCTGAAATGATGGATATGGAAATCCACTTCCCCGATTTGGATTTGACTATCAATAAGCATCTTGACACATCACGTCACCAGTCTGTTACAGAAGCATCAGAACGAGTACAACGTGACTTGCGCTTAGCGGAGAAATCGTTGGATTACTTGCAATCAAAGGGGGTTGACATTCGTGATGAAATTAGAATGTTGAACACTGTAAAAATGGAAAACGAATGCTCACAGGAGAAAAAAATGGTACTTCAGCATCTGAAAGAGCTTTATAGGTTTATAGAACAAATGCAATTAAAACAACAACTGGATGATGAGGAAGAAAATCTGAAGACTTGGTTACAGCAACTGAAACGCCATCAGCTACTTTATGGCAATTCGGATACAGAATCTCATATTAAAGACTTGGAGAGAGCTGTCAACAAAGCAGTATTCCATCGTGACTTGAACAAAATGCAAAAACTTGTTGATGAAATCTCAAGCATAGACTACAACATGGCAAAGGCAGACCATATGAGGGCATGCTATTACAAGTTCATGCGTGAAATAGAAGATAAAGAAAAGTGGCATGGT
>OIYR01001616.1_pt1 | contig 11040 bp, 10 predicted proteins | sample 1588221 | NCBI WGS metagenome assembly OIYR01 (sample SAMN03283292) | human gut metagenome | biome: human-associated habitat; material: feces | host: Homo sapiens | place: Peru | collected 2012 | reverse complement strand
AAAGGGTGAGCTTTACATCGGCGACACACTCGCAAACGATGTTGCACCTAAGGACAGAGATATTGCAATGGTATTCCAGAACTATGCTCTTTATCCTCATATGACAGTATATGATAACATGGCATTCGGCCTTAAGCTCCGTAAGTTCTCAAAAGATGAGATTAAGAGAAGAGTTGAAGAGGCTGCAAGAATCCTTGGTATCGAGCAGTATCTTGACAGAAAGCCAAAGGCTCTTTCAGGCGGTCAGAGACAGCGTGTTGCTCTCGGTCGTGCTATCGTTCGTAACCCGAAGGTATTCCTTCTTGACGAACCGCTTTCAAACCTTGATGCAAAGCTCCGTGCTCAGATGAGAACAGAGATTTCAAAGCTCTATCAGCGTCTTGGCACAACATTTATTTATGTAACTCATGACCAGACAGAGGCTATGACAATGGGTACAAGAATTGTTGTTATGAAGGACGGCTTCATTCAGCAGGTTGATACTCCTCAGCACCTCTATGACTTACCTTGTAATATGTTCGTTGCTGGATTTATCGGTTCACCTCAGATGAACTTCATCAACGCTACTCTTTCTAAGAACGGTGGCAAGTATACTCTTGACTTTGACAAGTATCACATTCCTGTTCCTGAGTCAAAGGTTAACGCTGACCTCGACAACTATGTTGGCAAGGAAGTTGTATTCGGTATCCGTCCTGAGCATGTTCACGATGAGCCTGAAGAACTCGCTAAGGCAGAGTGTCTCCTCACAGCTAATGTTGATGTTACTGAGCTTATGGGTGCTGAAATTTACCTCTATGTAAATATCAACGGCACACCTATCACAGCTCGTGTTGAACCAACTTCAACAGCTAAGCCAGGTGACGAAATTCAGATTGCATTCGACCTTAGCAAACTCCACATCTTTGATAAGGACACTGAGAAGACAATCACAAACTGATTATAACTTAATTAGGTCTTTTACGGCGGAGCATATGCTCCGCCGATTTTGCGTTTGTCGGAAGGAAACGATTGTTGCCGTAAGCACAATAACTTTCAAAAACCATTTGCATTTAAATTTTATAATAGATTAACCGTGATGAATAGATATTTTTCGTATTTTGTCACAAAACCAACACAATGTTGTGATATATTAAAAAAGTGATAAATTCATGTAACAATTGTTTAATTTTGCTTTCAAAACTGTAACTTTTTGCTGATTATGCAAATTCTCTAAAAAAATTCAAGAAAAATTGTAAATAGAGGTTGATTTTTTTCTCGTTTTTGTGTAATATGTATATGAGACAGATTGTATTTTATTGAACTCTTTACAATCACAATATATAAACTGCGGAGAAAACGAGGTAAAAATTTATGTCAAACAGATTATTTCAAGGTATTGTTCACCAGATGAAAGATGCAATCGACAGAACGATTGGCGTAATTGACGAGACTTCGGTTGTCATTGCCTGCTCCGAGCTTGGAAAAATCGGCGAGGTTAACGAGAGCGTTAATTCCGAAACACTCAGCTCAACAGCACCGTTTGTTGTAAACGGCTATACATACAGATCATTCGGCAGCAATGCAAAGTATGATTATGCAGTATTTGTTCAGGGTACCGATGAGTATGCTCAGAAGTATGCTCAGCTTTTGTCAGTTTCCTTTGCAAGCATTAAGCAGTACTATGACGAAAAGTACGACCGTTCAAACTTCATTAAGAATGTTATTCTTGACAACATTCTTCCGGGTGATATTTACCTTAAGGCAAGAGAACTTCATTTTAACAGCGAGGTTTCCCGTGTTTGCCTGCTTATCAAAATTGTTTCAAAAACAGATGTTTCCGCTTATGATATAATTCAGAATCTTTTCCCGGACAAGTCAAAGGACTTTGTTATCAACATTAACGAGGTTGAAATTGCACTTGTTAAGGAAATTAAGCCTGACACAGAGAGCCGTGACCTTGAAAAGCTTGCAAGCTCGATTTCAGACACACTTTCAAGCGAGTTCTACACACACTGCGTTGTCGGTATCGGCACAACAGTTACAGGTATTAAGGACCTTGCAAGAAGCTTTAAAGAGGCTCAGTCAGCTCTTGAGGTTGCAAAGGTATTTGACACAGACCGTACAATCGTAAGCTACGATAACCTCGGTATTGCCCGTCTTATCTATCAGCTTCCTACAACTTTGTGCGAAATGTTTCTTAAGGAAGTTTTCAAGAGAGGTTCAATTGAGAGCCTTGATCAGGAAACTCTCTTCACAATTCAGAGATTCTTTGAGAATAACCTCAATGTTTCCGAAACATCAAGAAAGCTTTTCGTACACAGAAATACTCTTGTGTACAGACTTGAAAAAATTAAAAAGCTCACAGGTCTTGACCTCCGTGAGTTTGAGGACGCAATCGTGTTTAAGGTAGCTCTTATGGTTAAGAAGTACCTCAACGCAAGTCCTACAAAATACTGATTTAGTTAAAGTGTGCCCGAGCATAGCGCAGTTGCTGTGCTCTGGGCGTTTTGACTTTTTGTGAGTATTTGTATAATAACTACAAAACAAAGGTGACTTTATGATTGATTTTATAAATGTGTCTAAAACATACCCTAACGGCACTCATGCTCTCTACGGTATTACGCTGAGTATTGATAAGGGTGAGTTTGTATTTATTGTCGGTGCATCGGGCGCAGGCAAGAGTACATTTCTTAAACTCATTATGCATGAGGAAACTCCGACATCGGGCAAAATCGTTATTAACGGTACCGATGTTACAAAGCTCAGAAGAGGCAAGGTTCCTTATCTGCGCCGTCATATGGGCATTGTTTTTCAGGATTTCAGACTTATTGACAAGATGAGTGTTTTCGACAATGTTGCGTTTGCGATGCGTGCCGTCGGAAAATCTTCGGCAGTAATCAAAAAGCGTGTTCCGTATGTTCTTGAGCTTGTCGGTCTTAAAGATAAGATGAAAAACAGACCGAGTGAACTCTCGGGCGGTGAGCAACAGCGTGTAAGCCTTGCAAGAGCCCTTGTGAATAACCCCGAAATTATTATTGCCGATGAGCCGACAGGTAATGTTGACCCCGAGATGTCACACGAAATCATTGAGCTTCTCAATGAAATTAACGCAACAGGCACAACCGTTATTGTTGTAACGCATGAACATGACCTTGTTCGTGAGTTTGACAGACGAGTTGTTGTTCTTGACCACGGAAAAATTAAGAGCGACACCAAGGATTTGTTTGTTAAAGATGACTATACTGACGATTACGGTGATGACAGCGGTGAAGAAGAAAATACACCGGATTATCCCGATAATGCAGTGGTTGTTCCGGAATAATGCGTTGACGCAAATAGGATTTTGAAAGGATTTTTGATATGACCGGATTTGGTTATTTGACAAAAGAGGGTTTCAAAAATGTGTGGAACAACCGTATTATGAGTATCGCCTCTGTCTGCGTTCTCATAAGCTGTCTTGTTCTCACAGGTGCGGCGGCACTTTTCTCATTGAATGTTGACAAGGTTGTTGAATCTGTCGGCAAGTCAAATGAAACCTCTGTATACATTAAAGACGGCTATTCACAGCTTGAGGCTGTTTATGTCGGAAAAGAAATTGAAAAGCTTGACAATGTTGAGTCGGCAACCTTTCTTTCAAAGGAAGATGCGATAAAGCAGTATAAATCAACTCTCGGTGATGACCTTTTTGCCGAGATGAAGGGCAGAAACAAACTCCCTGATTCATTTATTGTTGTAATGAAGGATTTGTCAAAGTACGATGAAACTATTGCACAAATCAAGAAAATTGACGGTGTTGACAGTTTCAGCAGTCACCGTGAGCTTGCCAAAAAGCTTACGGACATCAGCAATCTTGTAAATATGATTTGCGTTGCTGTTGTGTGCGCTTTGACAGTCATTTCAATCTTCATCATTGCCAACACAATTCGTGCAACAATGTATTCACGAAGATTTGAAATCAGCATTATGAAATCGGTTGGTGCAACGAACTCGTTTGTCCGCTGGCCGTTCCTTATTGAGGGTATGATAATCGGACTTATTTCCGCAATTCTTTCAACAGGTGCGATTGCAATCCTCTATGAGACTGCACAGGCTCTTGTTTATCAGATTGTTCCGATTGATTTCATTCCGATTAACAATGTCATCTGGATTACAGGCGGCTTGTTTGCAGTTGCAGGTATCATTATCGGCTTCTTCGGCAGCTTTATTTCAATCAGAAAATACCTTAAAATGGAAGGTAACGAAATACTCGGTTGGTAATCCCGACAGAAATATTAAAGGAGGAGATTACAATGAACAAATTAAAAAGAATTTTATGTGCAATGCTCTGCGTTTGTATGATTTCTATCCCCATGGCAATCCCGACTACCGTTTCTGCTGAGGACAGCATTTCAGACCTTGAACAGCAGCTTCAGCAGCTTGAACAGGAAAACGAAAAGTATCAGAAAATTCTTGATGATACAAAGTCGGACATTGCAGAAAAGGAAGAGTACAAGAACGCTCTTGTAAGCAAGGTTCAGGTTCTTGACGAAAAAATTGCAGTAACCCGTGAGAAAATTTCTAGCCTTAACGATGATATTAAGAAAAAGCAGGATGCCTATGACAAGGGACTTTCCGAGGTTGAAGATCAGTTCGATGCTCTCGCAAACAGACTGAGAATTCTCTATATGTCAGGCAACGCAACCGACCTTGAAATCATTTTCGGTGCAAAAGATTTCTCTGACCTTGTTGATAAGGTAGAACTTGTAAAGAGCCTTGCAAACAGCGACAAGGAACTCATCAGCGAAATTCAGACAAAGCTTGACGAGCTCAGCACCCAGAAGGAATCTCTTGAGGCTGACAAGAAAGACCTTGAAACTCAGCAGGCATCTCTCAAGTCTGATCAGGACGAGTTTAATAAACTCATTTCCGATAATGACGAGATTCTTAAAAACCTTTATGCGTCAAATTCCGAGGCGCAGAGTTCTCTTGAAAGTGCGGCTTTGCAGAGTGATGAGATTGAAGCTAAAATCAGCGAGTACTATGCTGCACAGAAAGCTGCTGCAGAACAGGCTGCTCAGGCTGCCCAGAGCTCAAGCTCAAGCAGCTCTTCAAGTAATTCATCAAGCGGCTCAAGCAGTTCGGGTTCATCAAGTTCCGGTTCTTCAAGCTCAGGCTCATCATCTGTAATTGTTCCGTCAGGTTCAGGCTTTGCATGGCCAACACCGGGATTTACATATCTTTCATCACCGTGGCGAGAAGACAGAGAAACTTATAACCACGGCGGAATTGATATTGCAGGTGCAGGTATTATGGGAACTCCTGTTGTTGCAGCTGCCGACGGTACTGTTATTGCAAGCAACAGCAGTTGTACACACAACTGGGGCAAGAGCTACAGCTGCGGCTGCGGCGGCGGTTACGGTAACTATGTAATGATTAGTCACGCAGGCGGTAAGTTGACAGTTTACGGTCACCTTACAAGCCTTACAGTAAGTTCAGGTCAGACCGTTTCAAGAGGACAGGTTATCGGTTATGTTGGTTCAACAGGTAACTCAACAGGACCTCATCTCCATTATGAATGTCGTATTAACGGTGTGAAATACAACCCTATGTCAGAATATTGATTCGGACATACACAATTTGATAATTAATTTAAAAGCCTTCGCATATACTTAAATAAGTAAATATGCGGAGGTTTTTGTTTTGATTACTTCATTGAATGTTGTGTTTCCCGAAAAGTGCGGGAAAATAAGGCAGTTAATCAACAGAATAAGAGGGGACAAGGTGTGCGTTGAAATCAAGAGGGCAAGGGGTGTAAGCGTAAAACAGCTTACATACATCTGTCGCAGACAAAAGGTCAATCTCAATAAAATTGACAGGGCAATCGGCAATCAGCGTACAAGACTTTTGTGTTGCGAAGAAATGACTTTTCCGAATGACAGCGGTTACAAGCGATTTTATTCGCCGCTTTTTTCAGCAAGACTTTGCACAAATATGGCACTTTATGCCCTCAGCAAATTTGATGCTCCCGAAAGGCTGACGGTCGGAATTTTTGATCCCGACGCTCAATGCACCGACCTTGTTTCATTTGTGTTGAAATATACGGGCAATGTCTGTATTATCACAGACAACGAAGATGTGTTCTATGAAGAGCTGAACACCATTGCCGAAGAAACGGGTGCGTGTGCCGTTGTTACTCACCACCGTGAACAGCTTTCAAATTGTGACCTTGTCATTGCTCCGTTTGAAATTGAAGAAAATCTGCCTCTAAGAAATGATGCGGTTCTTCTTACAAACGGCAGACCAAAAGCGAATATAAAAGGCTTTGTGTACTTTCGTTATTGCTTTAAAATGCCGAACGGTTTCGCACTTTTGCGACCTGACGGATTGTCGGAAGAATACTTTTGTTCGGCACTCTACACACTCGGTTCACAGTACGAACTCGGCTCAATTGTTCCCGATTTGTGCCGTAACGATAATGAGGCACAGACCGTGAAATCTCTTTGCAGGTATCTTGCCCGTTTTGCTTGACAATCAGTGCGAAAAAACCTATAATAAACCTATATGCAGTTTTTTGCTATGTAAAGAATTTTATGCCGTATGCACAAGTCGTGCAGGTGCGGTATTAACTGAAAGGAACGATAAAAATGGCAGCTAAACCAACAATGCTTACTGCGGAAGGTCTTAAAAATCTTGAAGAGGAACTTGCAGAATTACAAAATGTCAAGCGTAAAGAAATTGCAGAGAAAATCAAGGTAGCCCGTTCCTACGGCGACTTGTCCGAGAACAGTGAATATGATGACGCAAAGAACGAGCAGGCTATTATGGAGGCAAGAATCGCTACTATCGAATCTATCCTCAAAACTGCTCAGATTATTGACGAGTCCGAAACATCTAACGATAAGGTACACCTCACTTCTGTTGTTACAATCGAAATGGTTGGCACAGACAGACAGATGACATACAAAATCGTTGGTTCGGGTTCTAACGAAACAAATCCCGCACAGGGCAAAATTTCTGACGAATCACCTGTCGGCAAGGCTCTTATGGACAGATGTGTCGGTGATGTTGTTGAGGTTGAAACTCCCGGCGGCGTAAAGGCATTTAAGATTCTTGAAATCTCAAAGTAATTTTTTAAATTTTTCCTGACGGATTCTGCGTTTGCGTGTCCGTCAGATTTATTGATATTGAAAAGAGAGGAATGATTGGAAATGAGTCAGAAGCCACAGCAGACCGGCACAAGCGATGTTATCAAGGTCAGATACGAAAAGCTTGACGCCCTCAAAAAAGCAGGCAGAGATCCGTTTGTAATTACAACAAGTGCCCGTGATGTTCTCACGGAAACAATTAAGAATAATTTTGAAGAGTACGAAAACAAAGATGTATGTGTTGCAGGCCGTTTGCTTTCAAAAAGAGGCAAGGGCAAGGTTTCGTTTATGGACCTTTGGGACCGTTCGGGCAAAATCCAGATTTTTGCAAAATTTGACGATCTCGGTGAAGAAGAATACGGTTTCCTCAAAAAGTGGGACATCGGCGATATCGTTGAAGTAAAGGGTTTTGTTTTCAAAACACAGATGGGTGAAATTTCTGTTCACGCAAAAGAGGTTAAGCTCCTTTCAAAATCACTCAAACCCCTCCCTGAAAAGTATCACGGTCTTACAAATACAGACCTTCGTTACCGTCAGCGTTATGTTGACCTTATTATGAATCCCGAGGTAAAGGATACCTTTGTAAAGCGTTCAAAAATTATCGGCAGTATCCGCCGCTTTCTTGACAATCAGGGCTTTATGGAGGTTGAAACTCCAATGCTCGTTGCAAACGCAGGCGGTGCGTCGGCTCGTCCGTTCCTTACTCACTTCAACGCTCTTGATGAGGATTTAAAGCTCAGAATTTCTCTTGAACTTTACCTCAAAAGACTTATCGTAGGCGGACTTGAAAAGGTTTACGAAATCGGCAGAGTATTCCGTAACGAGGGTGTTGACACCCGTCATAACCCTGAGTTTACTCTTATGGAGCTTTATCAGGCATATACCGACTACAATGGTATGATGGACCTTACCGAAAACCTCTATCGCCATGTTGCACAGGAGGTTCTCGGCACAACAACAATCACATACAACGGCATTGAAATGGATCTTGGCAAGCCGTTTGAGAGAATTACAATGCTTGACGCTGTTAAAAAGTATTCAGGCGTTGATTTCAACGAAATTCATTCTGATGAAGAGGCAAAGGCAATTGCTAAGGAAAAGGGTGTTGAGTTTGAAGAACGCCACAAGAAGGGCGACATCCTCAACCTTTTCTTTGAAGAATTTGCAGAAGAGCATATGATTCAGCCTACTTTCGTTATGGATCATCCGATTGAGATTTCTCCGCTTACAAAGAAGAAACCCGAAAATCCCGATTATGTTGAGAGATTTGAGTTCTTTATGAACGGCTGGGAAATGGCTAATGCATATTCAGAGCTTAACGATCCGATTGACCAGAGAGAGCGTTTTAAGGCTCAGGAGGCACTTCTCGCACAGGGCGATGATGAGGCTAACACAACCGATGAGGATTTCCTCAACGCACTTGAAATCGGTATGCCTCCGACAGGCGGTATCGGCTTTGGTATCGACAGAATGTGTATGCTCCTCACAGATTCAGCCGCAATCCGTGATGTTCTCCTCTTCCCGACAATGAAAAGTTTGGATTCCGACAAAAAGCCGTCGGGTATTCCGAAAACCAAGGACGCTGTTGTTGAAGAAAAGATTGATTTTTCAAAGGTGAAGGTTGAGCCTTTGTTTGAAGAATATGTTGATTTTGAAACATTCTCAAAGTCAGATTTCCGTGCAGTAAAGGTTAAGGCTTGCGAGGCTGTTAAGAAGTCGAAGAAGCTTTTACAGTTCACTCTTGATGACGGCACAGGCACAGACCGTACAATTTTAAGCGGTATTCACGCTTATTATGAGCCTGAAGAACTGGTTGGAAAGACTCTTATCGCTATCACAAATCTTCCACCGAGAGCTATGATGGGCATTGACTCCTGCGGTATGCTCCTCAGTGCAGTTCACGAAGAAGAAGGCGAAGAAAAGCTTCACCTCCTCATGGTCGATAACCATATCCCCGCAGGTGCAAAGCTCTATTAAGATGATGTAAAAATGTACCGTTTACAAAATAGATTGATGCAGAAATCGGTGCAAGCAAGGAAAAATCGCATAATTAGTGCAATGAGTGGGCAATTCCAATCGGAGTTGCCCATTTTTAAAACAAACAGAAATACAAATCGGAATGTGTAAAGGAGGACTATGTATGCGTATTTGGAAAGTAATATTTACCGTTTTAACTATTATTTCTGCCTCTCTGGGACTGATGAATATAATCTCCTATGATGTTACAATGCCAATTATGTTTGTTTTTATGGGATTAACCTTTTTAACAAATGCAAAGGATTGTTATGATAAAGGGGCAAAGAAAGATGCTATAATATTTGTAGGTGTAGCAATTTTTGTCTATGCAGTTACAGCGTATAATTTGATAAGCAGATTTATGTAAATTCAAGTTTGTTAAATTGGAAAATTGAAGTTTGTGATGGTAGATAATATGGAATGGTTTAATGTTTTTGGGCTGGTTTTTATTGCAGTCATTATGATACCCAATGTTGTATTTGCGATTAAGTGCAAAGATGGATTTGATAATAAGTGGAACAATAAATATGTTGAGGTCACAGAACAAGTAGGGAGATTGGGTTGTTTCGGATTCATGATAATCAATATTCCGGGAACTTGGTTCGGGTGGTGGTCTGACGAAGCATTTGCACTATATCTGATTGTAGATACCATATTGGTAATGCTTTATTGTGCTATTTGGATTATATGTTTTAAGAAAAACAGCGTTTTCAGAGCATTAGCACTTTCTATTATTCCTTCAATGTTGTTCTTATTTAGTGGGATTATGAGTAGGTCAGTGCTATTGATTATTGCATCAGTATTATTTGCACCAAGTCATATTGTGATTTCATATAAAAATGTAAAATGATATTTACAACTTCAAACTTTGGAGAATTGAGAAAATCGTAATTTGAGGAGGAAATATGGCATCAAGCAAGGAATACTTAGAGTTTATTTTAGGGCAGCTATCTGAGTTAGAAGAAATTACTTATCGAGCTATGATGGGAGAATTTATTATTTATTATCGTGGCAAGATTGTAGGCGGTATCTATGATGATAGATTACTTGTTAAACCAGTAAAATCAGCAATTAGTTATATGCCGACACCTTCGTATGAATTACCCTATGAAGGAGCTAAAGAGATGTTGCTGGTAGATGAAGTTGATAATAAGGAATTTTTGACGGGCTTGTTTTATGCAATGTATGATGAACTGCCAGCTCCAAAGTCGAAAAAGAAGAAATAAACAACTTAGAATTTGTGATGAAAGAGAAATGAATTTTAAGAATTTATTACCAGCAAAAAATCGTGATGAGTTACGTTAATGGTTACAGGAAAATTACAATAAAGTAAGCGAATGCTGGGTAATGTTAAAATGTGGATGTCCAGTGGATAATGGAACATTTTGGTATATAGATGCCGTTGAAGAAGCAATAGGCCTAATGATGACGATGAAAAACTTATTGTTTCTAAAAATGGGAATGATTATTCAGATGATGCAATTAGAACATTAACTGAATTTCAAGAAAGATGTTTTGAATCAATAATTATAAGAAATAAATAATTTATTAATAGGAGAATGTGATTTTATGAGTTTTGATTTTAAAAAAGAGTATAAAGAATTTTATATGCCTAAAAACAAGCCAAGTATTGTTGAAATACCAAGAATGAATTATATAGCCGTTAGGGGAATAGGAAATCCAAATGAAGAAAACGGAGATTACCAAAACACTATTGGTTTGTTGTATGGAGTAGCATATACTATAAAAATGAGTTATAAAGGAACTCATAAAATAGAAGGCTTAGTTGCTGGAAATTCATATATTCTAAGAGAAGAAATTGCTCCAGATGGATTTGTTATAGCAACAGACATAGATTTTAAAGTTGAAAATACAAAAGAAATTCAAAAGGTTACAATGATCGACAAAGTAGTAGAAATAA
>OIYR01001615.1_pt1 | contig 11041 bp, 15 predicted proteins | sample 1588221 | NCBI WGS metagenome assembly OIYR01 (sample SAMN03283292) | human gut metagenome | biome: human-associated habitat; material: feces | host: Homo sapiens | place: Peru | collected 2012 | reverse complement strand
CAGCGCTGCATCCAGGCCGGAATCCGGCACGCCGATGACCACATCCGCCTGAACCGGATGGTCAAGCGCGAGGAAGCTGCCCGCCCGGATGCGCGCCTCGTGGACGCTGCTGCCGTCAATGACGGAATCGGGTCTTGCAAAATAGATATACTCAAAAATGCAGGCGGTCTGGCTGCATCGGCCGCTTCGGTCATTGCGATGGCTGGGGATGAGGTTCTGGTATCTCCGGTAGCCATGATGATGATTCATAACCCTGCGACCATCGCCATGGGGAATGCCAAGGAGATGGAGAGGGCAATCGGAATGCTGAATGAAGTAAAGGAAAGCATTCTGAATGCTTATGAAACCAAAACGGGACTGAACCGGGTAAAGCTCTCCCACATGATGAATGAGGAAACCTGGTTCAATGCCAAGAAAGCAGTGGAACTTGGATTTGCGGATAAAATCCTGTTTTCCGATACGAAGCCGGAAGGAGAAACGGATGCCTCCGTTCCCGATGAAGGGACAAAAGAGGAAGATGCGGCAAAGGGTATGAAAATACCGGAATCCGTGCTGTATTCCAAGAAGTCCGTCAGTGATTCCTTTCTTTCCAAGGTGACGGATACACGGGAAAAGCAGGGACTGGTTCCCATCGAGCAGTTAAGGCAGAGACTTAGTCTCATAGCACATTAAAGGAGGATTTTGACATGAGTCAGACATTGGAATTGAGAGAAAAGAGAGCAAAGGCATGGGAAGCCGCGAAGGCATTCCTTGATGCCAAGGCAACGGACGGAGCATTTGCTTCGGCAGAAGATGCTGCCGCCTATGACAGAATGGAGCAGGAGGTCATGGATCTGGGAAAACAGATCGACAGACTGGAAAGACAGGCAGCAATTGACGCAGACCTTGCGAAAGCAACCAGTACACCGATTACCAATCAGCCCAATGCAAAGGCAGATGGTGATGCAAAACAGGGAAGGGCATCCGATGAATATAAGAGAGCGTTCTGGAACGGTATGAGAAACAAGATGTCATACGAAGTACAGAACGCTCTTTCCATTGGTACGGATTCCGAAGGCGGGTATCTCGTACCTGATGAATATGAGAAGAAGCTGGTACAGGCGCTGGAAGACGAAGTGTTTTTCAGAAGCCTTGCAAACGTAATCAAGACTTCCAGCGGAGACCGCAAGATTCCCATCGTTACGAGCAGGGGAGAGGCGGCATGGATTGACGAGGGCGGTCAGTTTCCTGAAAGCGATGACAGCTTCGGACAGACATCCATCGGTGCTTACAAGCTGGCAACCATGATTAAGGTTTCCGATGAACTTCTCAATGATTCCGTATTCAACATCGAGAATTATATCTCCAAGGAATTTGCAAGAAGAATCGGTACAAAGGAAGAGGAGGCATTCTTTGTCGGTGACGGTAAAGGAAAACCGGAAGGGCTTTTCGGTTCGGCCGATCTTGGAGTGACTGCAGCAACAGTGAGCATCACTTTCGATGATGTAATGGATCTGTTTTACAGTCTCCGTGCCCCTTATCGTAAGAAAGCTACTTGGCTTTTGAATGACTCCACGGTTAAGGCAATCAGAAAATTAAAGGACGGCAACGGAAATTATATCTGGCAGCCTTCCGTAAGAGATGGTGAGCCTGACCGTATCCTGAACAGACCTTACAGAACATCCATTTATGTTCCTGAACTTGCAGCCGGAAACAGGGTCATGGCATTCGGTGATTACTCTTACTACTGGATTGCCGACCGTCAGGGCAGAAGTTTCAAGAGACTGAATGAGTTGTACGCTACAACAGGTCAGGTAGGTTTCCTTACCTGTGAGCGTGTGGATGGAAAGCTGATTCTTTCCGAAGCCGTGAAGACACTGGAAATCAAGGCGAAGACAACCTGATAGAATCGGATGATTATGCCGGGCATTTCATAATGGGATGCCCGGTATTTTGGAGGTTATGTATGGTAGTGACACTTGAGGAAGCAAAGTGCTATCTGAGGCAGGATTCTTCTGATGACGATGCCCTGATTGAAAAACTGATAGTGACTGCAGAAAAGATGTGTCTTGACGTGGCAAGGAGCAGTGAGGTTCCGGATAACACACCGGAATATGAAATAGCAGTATGGTATGCCATTGCCTATCTGTATGAACACAGGGAGGAAGCAGACCATAATGAACTGATGCTTACCTTAAGAAGCCTGTTATCGGGAAGCAGGGAGGCGGTGTTTTAATGAATATCGCAGCCATGAATGTCAGAATCTGTTTTCAGAAAAGCAGTGTGGTCACGGATGAGATTGGAAATCACACAAACGAGTGGGTGGATTACTTTTCATGTTATGCCACCGTGAGTGATAAAACCGCAGATGAAGCAGATACGGCAGGGCAGACGGTAACAAGTGAGAGAATGGATTTCACGGTCAGATACTGTTCGGAAACTGCGGCAGTTACATCCACGGGATTCCGTATTATGTTGGGAAGCAGGATTTATAACATCCGATCCATCGATAATATGGCTTTTAAGAATAAGAGTCTCAAGATGCACGGGGAACTGGAACGGAGGTAAACATGAGTAATCAGATGGTATCGGTGGATAATCTGTCCACGGCCGTAAAGAAGGAACTGGAAGAATACTGTTCTTTTACGGCAGAGGAAGTAAAGCAGATAGTGGGGGAAGTCAGCGAGAACGTAAAGAATGAAATCATGGAAGCCGCACCTGTGGATACCGGAGCTTACCGGAAAAGCTGGCGGGTGAGTAAACAACATGAAACATCCACATCACTCTCCGTGGTTGTTCATTCCGAGAAACGTTACAGACTGACCCATTTATTGGAAAACGGTCATGCCAAGCGTGGAGGAGGAAGGGTGGCTGCCAGAGTACATATCGCTCCGGCAGAAGAACATGCGGAAAGGCAGTTACTGGAAAAGGTGGAAAGGAGCCTGAAAAAGTGAAGAAAGCAGAAGTACCACAAATGCTTAAGAAAATGCAGATGCCTTTTGCCTATGACCACTTTTCGGAGGGAGAGGCAGTGGATCCGCCTTTTCTCGTGTATCTGTATCCGGGTTCTAATCATTTTTCGGCAGATGGTGTGGTCTATTATAAAAAAGACCGTCTGCACATAGAACTGTATACGGACAAAAAAGATATGGAACTGGAACAAAGAGTGGAGGCTGTACTGGACGGGTACGGCTTTTTTTATTCCAAGTCTGAGACTTGGATTGGCAGCGAAAAACTGTATGAAGTCCTTTATGAGATGGAGGTAGAAGCATGAATAAAAAGAACAAGGTAAAATACAACATCTGTAATGTCCACTATGCGGTCATTACAAAAGCGGAGGATAGCACGGTTACATTTGCGACTCCGGTAGCAATCCCCGGTGCGGTATCCATAAGTCTTGACCCCAAGGGCGAGCCGGAGAGTTTCTATGCGGATGGCGTGGAATATTATGTTATCAATAACAATCAGGGTTATGACGGTGACCTTGAGGTAGCACTTATTCCGGAATCCTTCAGGCAGGATGTCCTGCTTGAGACGGCAGATACAAATCAGGTGCTTGTGGAAAATTCCAACAGTCAGACAGGCAGTTTTGCCCTGCTGTTTGAATTTGACGGAGATGTAAGGAAGATCAGACATGTCATGTATAACTGTTCTGCATCCAGACCTTCCATTTCTGCAAAGACGAACGAGGAAGGAAAGGAAGTTCAGACGGAGACTCTGACTATCAAGTCCAGACCTCTTGCAAACGGTCTTGTTAAGGCAAAGACCGGAGACAGTACCACGGAAGCGGTATATACAGACTGGTATAAATCGGTATATCAGCCGAGTGTAACAGATAACAGTGAAACGGAAAGCGTAGGTTAAGCATATGGGAGTAAAGAGAAATATTGAAATTGACGGGAAAGAGGTGGCATTCAAAGCGAGTGCTGCCATTCCCCGTATTTACCGTCTTAAATTTGGCAGGGACATCTACAGAGACCTTGCCTCTTTGGAAAAGAGTGTGGGTGAAAATGAGGAAGGAGAATCCAACCTCGACCTGTTCAGCCTTGAGATGTTTGAGAATATCGCATATGTCATGGCAAAGCACGCAGATCCTTCCATACCGGACAGCCCGGAAGAATGGCTGGATGAGTTTAACACGTTCAGTATTTATCAGGTTCTGCCGAAGCTGATTGAGCTGTGGGGGATGAACATTAAGACGGATGTGGAGGCTAAAAAAAACTTCATGCAACAGACCGTGAAATGACAACTCCCCTGTTTCTTCTCCGGTGTGTGCAGCTGGGGATTTCCATCCGGGATCTGGATCTGCTGACTATCGGGATGGTGAATGATATGTTTGTGGAGAGCAGGAACGATGAGTATAAGGGATGGAGACAGGTTGCCACACAGGAGGATTTCGACAGGTTCTGATCTGATGAAATATGGTGACAGGATAAGCGAAAAAAGGTATAATGATTTCATGAAATCAGAAGCTGGAGGAAACATACATGAAAATCGTAATTATTAACGGAAGTGCCAGAAGGGGAAACACGCTGACGGCGATTGACGCATTTATAAAAGGGGCATCAGAAAAGAATGAGATTGAAATCATCCAACCAGATAGACTTCATATAGCACCTTGTAAGGGGTGTGGTGCCTGTCAATGTTATAATGGATGTGTTGATCAGGATGATACAAATTCCACGATTGATAAAATTGCAGCTGCAGATATGATTCTTTTTGCTACTCCGGTATATTGGTGGGGAATGTCTGCACAGTTGAAGCTTATCATTGATAAGTGCTACTGCCGTGGTTTGCAACTGAAAAATAAAAAAGTTGGAACAATCGTTGTGGGAGGATCCCCGGTGGATAGTATCCAGTATGAATTAATTGACAAACAGTTTGGTTGCATGGCGAAATATCTTTCATGGGATATGGTTTTCCAAAAATCATATTATGCAACAGACAGTGATGAGCTTGCAAGAAACAAGGATTCTATAAAAGAACTTGAAAATATTGGTAAAAACTTATAAAGCATATTTAATGTTCTAGGTTTCAAGAAAAAATAAAAATATGAGTAGGACTCGATAAATTATAATTGGTATAGCTGGCTATAATGTGTCATTCCATTGCGATTGTAATCTTATCACCAAGAAAAATGATGGGTATCAATACTGAAGGTATGTTGATCTCAGCTGTGCATGAAGGCTTGAACTTATTGATGGGTGATGACAAGATTTTTGCAGGAGCTAAGCTTTACTAAAATAGCGTAATAGTGATTTAACAAAGAGCAACTCTCTGATGAAGGGAGTTTTTTTTTATGGGCTACATGAATTTTAAAATCATATGAGGAATTGAAGAAAAAGTTAATAATATAAAGTATAATAACTGTGAAAGGAATTGATAGAATGAAATTATTACCGACGGGAATTGAAAATTTCAAAACTATGATTGATAAAAGTGCGTATTATGTAGATAAGACAAATTTCATTGAGGATGTTTTAAGTGAACAAGTTGTTTTGTATACAAGACCTCGAAGATTTGGTAAAACACTGAATATGTCGATGCTTTATTATTTCTTTTCAATCAAAGAAAAGGAGAACGCTTATCTATTTGATGGTTTAAATATTTCGAAGAATAAGGATGCTTTAAAGCATCAAAATAAATATCCAACGATTTTTATTTCTTTAAAAGAAATGAAAAGCTTAACTTTTGATGCGCAAATTTCATCTTTTTCAAATGTGATTTATGAATTGTTAGAGAAAAACTTAGAAATATTATCTTCTGATCAATTGTCGGATACAACTAAAGATATTTTAAATATATTGCATAATCGTTCATCTAGTGTTGAAGATTTAAAAATTTCATTGAGAGTCATAACGAATGCGCTATATACTTATTATCAACAAAAAGTTATTGTTCTAATCGATGAGTATGATGTTCCTTTACAGGCTGCCTATCAAAATAATTATTATGAAGAAATGGTTGAGTTTTTAAGAAGTGTTTTTTCTTCAGCGCTTAAAACGAATGATGCTTTAGAAAAAGGTGTTATGACTGGATGTCTTCGTATTTCTAAGGAAAGTATCTTTACTGGGTTGAATAATTTTACTGTTTATTCTGTTTTAAATAATATTAGCAGTGAATCTTTTGGATTTACTGAATCGGAAGTTAAAAAGTTGTTAAAAGATTATAATCTATCAGAAAAGATGGATGAAGTAAAAAAATGGTATGATGGATATCAATTTGGTAATAAAGAAATTTATAATCCATGGAGTACACTTATGTATGTTAAAAATATAACGCAAGATGTGTCTTTTAAACCAATTTCTTTTTGGGCAAATACTAGTGGAAATGATATTGTTGTTAAGTATATTCAAAATGGGGATAAAAAATTACGCAAGGAGTTTGATGTATTAATGAATGGTCAATCCCTTATTAAATATATCAAGCCTGAACTTACGTATCGTGAAATGGATAATATCAATAATATTTATAGCTTTTTATTACTAACTGGCTATTTAAAGGTCATTAAAGATAGGGGAGAAAATCAATACGAATTGGTTATCCCAAATAAGGAAGTTTATGAAATCTATAAACAATCCTTCATGTCATATTTTGAAGATTATACAACAAGTAGAAAAGGTGAATTGTATCAAGAACTTGTGGATGGAGATGCAAAAAAAGTAAATCTATTGTTGAATGATATACTATTAAGAAGTATTAGTTATTTTGATAATCAAGAATCCTTTTATCATGGGTTTCTAGTAGGATTGTTGAATGATTATGAGGTAGTATCTAATAAAGAATCTGGAAATGGTAGATTTGATGTATGTGTTTTACCAGAAAACATACTTGGAACAGTGGTGCTTATTGAGTGTAAACATTCAATAAGTGAAGATGATTTGATTGATGATGCCAAAGAAGGAGCAAGACAAATAATTGAACAAAAATATCTTGAAGAACATAAATTTAAAAAATATGAAAATGCAGTTGGCTATGGAATATCTTTCTACAAGAAACAGTGTTATGTAATCAAAGTGGAATGTGATTCTAAAACATAGATTGATGACAAGATTGCAGCAAGTGTTCAGTTTTACTAGGCTATAGAAAGATAACTACAAAACTAGAGTAGAGATTGTATTGTGTGATACAGCTTCTACTCTTTTTCTATATCAACAAATGATACTATAATTCGTTGAAGAAATAAATCATATATTGGACAATTCTTAAGAGGAGTTGTCTTTTCTTTTGTACTACATATTGTTCTTGCGTGTCGTTAATTGCAGTGGTAAACTGAAACCAAGAAAATGGTTAGTTTTATCTAACAATTTGAGGGTTGATTATGAAGTTTTATAAAAGTGGAGATCAAAGTAAACCAGTCATCTTTTTGTTTCCAGGGACTTGTTGCTTATATAGTAGTTTTGATCATGTGTTAGAAGGATTACATGCATATTTTTATACGGTGGCAGTTTCTTATGATGGCTTTGATCCAAATGAGAATACTCAATTTCATTCGATGGGAGAAGAGTGTGAAAAGATTGAACAAGAAATAATGGATCATTATGGCGGAAGAATTAAAGCCGCTTATGGATGTTCACTTGGAGGCAGTTTTGTTTCTTTGTTGATTCAAAGAAAGAGAATTCATATGGATCATGGCATTATTGGCAGTAGTGATATGGATGAGGCTGGAAAGGTGATGGCTACAATTCAGGCATCTATAGTAACGCCTATTATGTATAAAATGGTGCATACAGGAATACTTCCAAAACTTATGGAGAAAAAGATCGCACAAATGGATGATTCGAAGAAGAAATTGGTGAATGGATTTTTAGATATGTTTGGTTTAGGAAGTCCTTGGATTAGTAAGTGTAGTATTTATAATCAATTCTATTCGGATTTAGTGACAAAAGTACAACACAATATGGATGTTCCAAATACAAAAATTCACGTATTCTATGCGACCAAAATGGGTAAAAAATATGAAAAGAGATACTATACATATTTTAAGAATCCGGATATTCATAGATTTAATATGCAGCATGAAGAATTGTTTTGTTGCCACGCTAACAAGTGGATAGAAGAAGTAAGAAATGTTGTAATTGGAGATGTTGGATTATGAAATCAAAAATAGATATTACAGGTGTTTCAGAGACAATGCTTCAGACTTTATATGCTAGAGCAAAAGAAACGAATAGTCAAAATGCAAAAATCAAGGATGATATTGCCGTACATATTGTTGAAAATATAGATTATGATTTTTCTAAAGCTGATAAAGATAGTGCTATGAGTAGTGGTGTTATCGCAAGAACGATTGTATTGGATCGTATGGTCGAACAATATTTAAATGTTCATACAAATGCAGTTGTAGTAAATATTGCATGTGGATTGGATACTCGTTGTTACAGAATGAAAGGTAAATATCTTCGTTGGTATAATCTTGACTTGCCTCAAACTATGAAGATAAGGAAACAGTTTCTTACTGAAACAGGGCCAATGTATCAAATCGCAAAATCAGCTATGGATGATTCTTATATCCATGATATTGAGTATCATGGAGAAGATATTCTAGTGATCATTGAAGGGTTAACTATGTATTTAGACGAAAAAGAAGTGTTGAAGATGTTTTCTATTATTGAAAAATCCTTTAAAAAAGTAACTGTTCTTGTCGAAACTATGTCGCCTTTTGTAGTAAAGCATATGAAAGAAAAGTCGATAGATCAAAGTAATGCTAAATTTTTATGGGGTGTAAAGAATGGAAATGAACTACAAAAGATTTTACCAGAATTTATTTTTGAAAAGGAAGTTAGTTTAATTGAAGGTATGAAAGAATTGCATCCTATTTATCATTTGTTTGGATGGATTCCATTGGTTCGAAATATTTCAAATAAAATTATAGTTTTGAAGAATAGGAGTTAATACGGATGAAGAAAATTCATTTTGAAGTACACACAGATGGATTTTATGGTGACTATTGGAAATGCAAAACAGATTCAGATTGTGCGATGATTGCCATGATTGGTGATGATTCCCAGGATTATTTGGCCCGTACATCTGTAAAATGGTTACATAAACTAGGATTAAATATAATGACTATGTCACCCGCAAAAAAAGATTATGGACATCATAATTATCCTTTAGAACGAATAGAGAATGCGATAAGATGGCTAAAAGTACATGGAAATAAGAAGGTTGGAATTGTGGGTGCATCCACTACAGGAACACTAGCACTTACGGCAGCTTCTTATTTTGAAGATATCACTTTGACAATTGGCTTAACTCCAAGTGATTTTATTTGGCAAGGCTTTATGCAAGGCAAAAAAGATGGTTGTAAAGAATGGCCAATCGAAGGGGAATCACTATTTTCATATAGAGAAAAACCACTTCCATATATGCCATTTTTTTACAAGCATCCTCAATATTGGCATGTGATTGAACAAGAAACAAAGCGAACGGGTGATATGATCAATTCTAGAAAGTTGTTTGATGATTCAGAAGCCGTTCATCCGATTTTGGAAGAAGAAAAAATCAAGATTGAAAAGATTCATGGAAAACTATTGTTGATTGGTGCTGAAGATGATGTGTTGTGGGATGCTGCAAAATACATTCGTCGCATGGAAGAACGAGAACATATATGCAAGTTAGAAGCTGTTGTGTATAAATATGGGACTCATTTTGTTTTTCCGGAAAGCATGTTAAAGATGATGCTTCCAATTGGTTCAGCAAGCTTTGTGAAATTTGCGTTTCAATCCGCAAGAAAACATCCAAAGGAATGCCTTGAAACACGCATAGATATTGATGTTCGTATTAGGGATGCGATTGAAGAATGGAAAAAAGGCGAAGTAGGATATGTCGGATAAAATACAAAATGCGTATGAATCATCTAAGAATATATATGATGATGTTTTGACACAGGGAAATATTTTCAGTAAGCTGTATATTAAATTATTTTGGAGTGGTACTAATGATAATGATATAGCACAAAAAGTCTTATCATATATTCCAGATGATTTTTCAGGTAAACTTCTAGATGTTCCAGTTGGAACTGCTGTATTTACCCAATATAAGTGGATAGCTTTAAAAAATGCGCATATTACTTGTCTTGATTATAGTATGGATATGCTTAAACAAGCTAAGAAAAGATTTGATGGATATACACATATTAAATGTATTCAGGGGGATGTATCCAATTTAAAAATGAATGCTGAATCCTATGATATTGTGGTTTCCATGAATGGATTTCATGCTTTTCCAAATAAGAAAAAGGCATTTCAAGAAACGTGGCGAGTTTTAAAACCAGGTGGTACCTTTATAGCGTGTTTCTATATCAAAGGAAAGTCTAAAAGAACAGATTGGCTTGTGAATCATATTCTTTCTAAGAAAGGATGGTTCACCCCACCATTTCAAACGGAGGAAGAACTTAGAAATATTTTAAAAGAGATGTACAAACAAATAGATCTTCACATAGATGGATCGATGGTATATTTTTGTTGCACAAAATAATGTATGGACAGAAGGTGAGATTATGGTATTCAAAACAATAGGGAACAAATCAAATCCAGCTATACTTTTTTTTTCATGCGATGGGTGTAACTGGAGAAAACAGTATGCCAGTTGCCAAGAAATTAGCGGATAAATATTATTGTGTTCTACCCACTTCTACAGTATATTGTTCAAATCAAAAGTATCTAGGTAAAAGTGATGAGATACAACAGATTAAACGATTTTTAAGTAATCATGGGATCAAAGAGATTGAACTAGTAGTAGCATCTTCGATTGGTGCAGATCTTGCGATGGTATTTCTAACAGATACAAAAATACTGGTTAAGCATATATTCTTTGATGGTGGTCAATTTGCACAGATTGGTAAGATAACACGTAGAATTATGGTTCCATTTTTATATGTGGCCATGAAAAGTTTGTATTGGACAAATGGGAAAACATTGAAGAAAATTATGTGGTGTGACGATGATAATATTAAGCCTTATTTCATAGAAGCAGGAAAGAATTTGTCATATACAAATTTGAGAAAACAGATGGATGATAGTCTAGAAGATAAGCCATTTCCAAAATTATCAGAAGAGCT
>OIYR01001614.1_pt1 | contig 11042 bp, 13 predicted proteins | sample 1588221 | NCBI WGS metagenome assembly OIYR01 (sample SAMN03283292) | human gut metagenome | biome: human-associated habitat; material: feces | host: Homo sapiens | place: Peru | collected 2012 | reverse complement strand
TCCAACCGGAACAGCAATGTCATAGCCCCCAGAAGCAAGTTTTTCTATGCTTGTTCCAAAAAGCAAAAGCGTTGCAATGCATGCCCCACCCAAAACGAGCGTATATATAAGGAAAAACATAAAAGAAAAAATAAAATCTTTAACGCTGTTATATGGTGCCAAAATCAAAACCATGATAACACCAAGCGCAATCTTCATTGGGAAAAGAGCCACATTTGAAAGCCCCAAAAGCGGATAGCACACAGCAAACGCAGTTCCAAGAAGCGCCGACAAAAATATTCTATAAAATTTTGCACGCAATTTCATTGTTGCTTTTGTGCAAAGCAAAATCAACGTGTTTATCACAAGGTTGTCTATAATCACATATTCAATATAAAGTTCCATGCCATTATATTAGCAAAATACATACCCTTTCTCTTGCAAGAAAAAAGACAGATTTATTGGTTTTTAAAACTAAATTGCAATTTTTTGAAGAAAATATTTATTTCTTTACATTTTATAAATCTGTAAATCAATTTGTTTTAATTTTAAAAATATAATCTTAGATTTTATAATTTTTATATACAAATATACTAACACACATATTATTAAGAAAATAATAATATGAAGCTTAAATATATTAAATATATTTGCTATTTTAGTATAGTTGTTTCCTAAATAATACCCTGAAAGTACAAAAATTAATGTCCAAGGAATACTTCCAAGTGTAGTATATATAACAAATTTTTTAAAATTTAATTTAGATATTCCAATTGGAAGAGAAATAAAAGTTCTAACTATTGGAAAAAATCTGCAGATAAAAGCTGCTCTCATTCCATATTTTTCAAACCATTTATCAGATTTATCTATATCTTTTTGCTTCATAAAGAAAAATTTACCATACTTTATTATAAAATTCCTTCCACCATAATATCCCATAGCATATATAACAATTGCACAAAAAACACTTCCTATAAGTCCTGTAATAAATACTCCTAAAAGTGAAAATTTTCCACTACTTGCAAGGATTCCTCCTGTTGCAAGAATTAATTCACTAGGAATTATAATAATAACTGCCTCTAGTACCATAGCAATAAACATTCCAAAATATCCAAAACTTCCAATTAAATTAACTATATATTCTTCCATTTTATACCTCTTTATATATTATAATTACTTTATATTTAATTTATTCTTTTTAGTAACATAATATACAAGCATAAAAAATATACTAAAACTAGATAGGAGATGATGAATGCTATGTATCTAACTATTGATAAAAAACATATTATATTAAGTTTAGTAATATGCACTATACTTGCATGTTCTATTGGATTTGTATATAACAATGTATTTGCTGCTAAAGGAAATTGGGGCCTTAGTTTTAAGGAAAATGGAGAAGCTCCAGATGGAAATGCTACTTCTGATTTTTTAAAGCAATATAATTCATATTATATTGGTGATACAACACAGAAAAAAGTTTATCTAACATTTGATGCTGGATATGAAAATGGATATATGCCTCAAATATTAGATGCATTAAAGAAAAATAACGTTAAAGCTACTTTTTTTGTAGTTAGCACCTTTATGAAGACAAATCCCGAACTTGTAAAACGTATGGTTGATGAAGGTCATATTGTAGGAAATCATACAATGACTCATCCAAACATGTCAAAAATGTCTACTATGGATGATTTTAAATCAGAAATTGAACCAATGGAAGAAATGTACAAAGAAATTATAGGAAAAGATATGAAAAAATTTTATAGACCTCCTCAAGGTGTATATAGTGAATTAAATTTAAAAATGGCACATGAACTTGGTTACAAAACAATTTTTTGGAGTCTTGCCTATGTTGACTGGTACCAAGATGAGCAACCTTCTAAAGAAGAAGCTTTTAAAAAATTAATTCCTCGTCTTCATAATGGAGCTATTATACTGTTACATAGCACATCAAAAACAAATGCCGAAATTCTAGATGAATTAATACAAAAAATTAAGCAAGAAGGATATGAATTTTCAGATTTGGAAGAACTTACAGGTACAAATAACTAACATAATATAAAAAGGATATAACAAAATTTAGTGTTTTAGTTATATCCTTCTTTTTTATATTATATATATATCAATTTTAGATATTTATTATGATATAATAATTTCGTATACATCTTTTATACAAATATATCTATAGTTTATTATAGATTTATAAAATGCTTTTCTAACATTAGATATGCCTTCAATTTCATCTATAAATTTATTTATTTCATTAATTTTTATATCTAAAAATATTTCTTTTATAGCATCATTACACTCTTTATTTTTCATTTTTTTTATATAATTTATATAGTTAATTTTTTTTCCATTTTCCCTTAAACAAGAATAACAATTTATTGCTAAATTCTTTATTGCAATTTCATCTAATTTCTCTATTTCTGTATCTTCTAAAAGTGGATTTAAACACGATCCACAATCATAAATAGGTGAAAACTCTATTTTTTGTGTTTTGACGTTTATCAAAAATCCCCAATTCCCATTATGCCTATCTGTATTTCCTATTAGAGCATCAATTATGAACATTTTCCAAAACATTTTTGATGTATCAGAGCAAATCATTTTATTTGTTTGGATAACTTCCATTATATCTTCCACTTCTGTACCTATTTTTTTATCAGGATTAAAACTTAAAGCTATACTTTCAAACTCATATAATTCATTTTCTTCATCTGTAAAATCTTCACACGCACAAACTATTTTATCATTTCCATTATATTTATACTTCCCTAAAATTGTATTTTGTACCTTAAAGCCAACAATTCTAAATATATTACTTCCAACATATTCAGAATATGCATTATTTATATATGATATATTTTTATTTTTTTCTCTAATTGGATCTGGAAATTTAACTAAATACCTTTTACTATCATATATTAAAGTTTTCTTTTTTTCAGATCCTTTATATTTATTAAATTCTTCTATAGCATTAGTAAAATCAATCATATTCTCCCCCATATTTCTAATATATTATTTCAACATTTGACTGTTTCAAATAATTTGCGAACTGATTAATAGTCATACTCCTATTTGCATAAATTCTTGGAATTCTATATAAGTCATGTTTCTTTGAATTATATACTCCACCCGTCATAGCTAAACCATATTTGTATATTTCTTTTGCTTTATTTACAATTGTATCGTTATATTTTCCAATTGGATAGCATATTGTATCAACATTAATGTTATATGTACTATCCAAATATTTTTTTGATTCAACTAATTCCTTTTCCATCTCTTCTAAAGAAAGTGATGTAAGCTCTCTATGAGATAAAGTATGTGTTTGAACTGAAACAAGTCCACTATCAACCATTTCTTTAATTTGCTCTGTTGTTAAATAGTTTGGTCCATTTACATAGTTACATATTATATATATACTAGCCTTCTGATTATATTTCTTTAGCAATGGATATGCATTGTTATAAAAATAAACAAAACAATCATCAAATGTAAGTGCCACGGGTTTAGTATAATTTGATAAATCTTCTATTTCATTTACAAATACAGTTTGGTATCCATTATCAACTATATATTTTAATTGTTCTTCAAGTGTTGAAGGTTTTACAAAATTTTCAGTATCTAAATTATCTCCATAATCATCTAAAATAAAATGATACATAAATATTGGCAAAGAAACATTAAGTTCTTTATATATCTTTTTTTCATTTTGAGTTTTAGATATATTTTCAATGTTAACACTATTATCTCTTGATTCATCGTTTACAAATTCTTGCTTATTTTTATTCTTTTGAACTACAAATAAGCATAACATACATAAAGCTGTTATTAAAACAACTGTAACAATAATTGCTACCATTTTCTTTTTATTTAAATTTACCTTCTTTTCCATATAATACCTCTTTTAATATAAATAAATTATAACAATTAATATAAAATATATCAAGATATTATTCAATCTTTTACTTATATTTTCAATTTATCTTGATTTTTAAAATATATTAATATATAATTATTTTCGAAAAAAGGTGATAATATGTTACAAAAAGTTGTTGGAAAAATGAGAAAAGCAATAGAAGATTATAACATGATTGAAGATGGTGACAAAATTGCAGTTGGACTTTCAGGTGGAAAAGATAGTATAACTTTACTTAATGCTTTAAATAATTTAAGAAGGTATTATAGCAAACATTTTGACATTATTGCTATAACAATTCACCCCGGTGGTGAAAATTTTAACACAGATAATTTAAAAAAGATGTGTGATGAACTTGGTATTGAGTATATTGTATATATGTCAAATATATTTGAAGTTGTTTTTGATATTAGAAAAGAAAAAAGTCCATGTTCATTATGTGCAAACCTTAGACGTGGAATGTTAAATAGTCTTGCCATAGAACATGGTTGTAATAAAATTGCTTTAGGACATCACATGGATGATGTAATAGAAACTGCAATAATGAATTTATTTTTAAACGGAAATTTTAATACATTCGCACCTGTTACATATCTTAGTCGTAGTGATGTAAAAACAATCAGACCTCTAATATATGTTTCAGAAAAAGAGCTTCGTGCTACTGCAAGAGAAAATAACTATCCTGTTATGCAAAAATGCTGTCCTAAAGATGGTTTTACTAAAAGAGAATATGTTAAAAATTTAATTGCTGATACTCAAAAAGAGATGCATGATATAAAAAGAAATATATTTGGTGCAATAAAAAGATCTAATATTAAGGGATGGAATTTAGATTCTTTAAATCAAGAAAATTAAAATTCTAAATTTTCAACATTTATTATATCTATTATTTCAGATACTTTTTCAGATATTTTATCCCTATTTTTAATGCATGACTTTTTCCATACTCAACTATATTTATTTGCATTAGCTTCCATTTTTGTACCATCTATATATGTATGGTCTAGATCAACTTTTTCTTTTTGAAATATAACTTTGTTAATTTCAACAAAAATATTTTCAATTGTATGTGTTAAATTATTTCTGATGAAATTTTCAATTGTTGCAAAAGATGGAGCTTTCATATCAACTAAAAGCCACATGTACCTTATATCTGTTTTACATGATTTTTCTATTTTCCATAAAAGAAAAAAGTGTAATTTTTAAAAGTTTAGTATAACTATATCTTGGTCTACCTATTTTGCATCCTTTCACTACAAAAAACTGAAATAGATCAATTGAATCTACTATTTCACAAAAAGAATATACTGGATCAGAAAAATCTATATTTTTTTGAATTTCTATTGGGAATTTTAATTGTTTTGGTGTATAATTATTTATGATATTATTTATTTTTTTCATAGTTAAATTATATCATAAAGAGTTGAATTATTCACATTTTTCAGCTCTTTTTTGTACAAAAAATATCAAAGTTCAAAATGAACTTTGATATTTTTTATTGGAATTTTTTACAGTCCCTGTTAATTTATTTATTTTGTTTCTTCTACTGGATAAACACTAGCCTTAGTTTTTGTTCTACCTTTTCTTTCAAATTTTAATACACCATCAATTTTTGAATAAAGTGTATCATCTTTACCAAGCCCTACGTTTGTACCTGGATGTATTTTAGTTCCTCTTTGTCTATAGATAATATTTCCAGCTAAAACAAATTGTCCGTCTGCTCTTTTAGCACCAAGTCTTTTAGACTCACTGTCTCTTCCATTTTTAGATGAGCTCGCACCTTTTTTATGTGCCATTTAAAATCACTCCTTTACGCTTCAATTTTTATTTCTTGTTTATTATTTAGTTTCTTCTTTTTTAGTTGTTGTTTTCTTTGCAGCAGTTGTAGTCTTCTTAGCAGTTGTTTTCTTAACTTCTTTCTTTTCTACTTCCTTTTTCTCTGCTGAATCATCTTTTTTAGCTTTATCAGCTGTTGTTGTAATTTTTTCTATTTGAATTTTTGTATATGGTTGTCTGTGTCCTCTCATTTTTCTTTCATTTTTCTTAGCTTTATATTTAAATACTAAGATTTTTTTAGACTTACCATGACCAATAACAGTAGCCTTAACTTTAGCTCCTTTTACAGTATCAGTTCCAACAGTAACTTTTTTACCATCAGATAAGAATAATACTTTATCGAAAGTGATTTCTTTTCCTTCTTCAACTTCGTCCATTCTATCAACGAATACAATATCACCTTCTTGTACCTTGTACTGTTTTCCTCTAATTTCAACAATTGCGTACATTTAACTTCCTCCTTCTAACTTACTTGTTCTCGCCAATTAAGGTAGCAACACGCTTTTTAAACCTGTTCTGAGCGGAATACCTAAATATTTTAACATTATTTTTACTATTTGTCAAGAAATTCTTTTAATTTAAGATATGCTTTTTCAAAAACATTGTTTAATTCATCTAATTCATCTTTTGAAAATTTAGATAAAACAAAAGATATTACCTCTTGATTTCCTTTCTTTAATCCTCCAGTACCAATTCTAAGTCTTGGAATATCTTTAGTTGCTAACTTGTTTACAATATCTTTCATTCCATTATGAGTTCCTGCACTTCCACTATCTCTATATCTAACACTTTCAAACGGAATATCAAAATCATCATAAATAACTAGTATATCATTATTATCAACTTTATACCAATTTTTTAGTTTAATAACCGCATCACCGCTTAAATTCATATATGTTTGAGGTTTAGCTAAAATCACCTTTTCATTATCTATATTTCCTTCAATAATTTTACTGTTCTTAAAAGTTTTAAATTCTCCACCTAAATAATTTTTATTTAAAAAATCTAAAAACATAAATCCTAAATTATGCTTTGTATTTTCATATTCTTTTCCTGGATTACCAAGTCCAACTATTATTTTCATCTTCATATTCTCCTACTTTAATATTTAATAAGTACAAAAAACTTCAAAAGACTTGAAATTTTTATACATTTATTGTATATTATATATGAATTAGTTTTATAAGTCAAATAGTTTTATAACCTTATGAAAGGGTGATATATTTTGGTAGAAAATCTATTTAAAAAATTACATATAAAAACAAATCCAAATAAAATAATGACAATATTGCTATATGCAGTTACAGTTATTCTCGTTTTTATGGCTTTAACAAGAATGCTTGGATTTTTAGTTGGAGATGCGAGAATTGAAAATAAAATATCTCCATATCTTTATGCTATATTTTTAACAATTCCACCTCTGGCATTTTCATTTTTTGTAAATTCTGGAATTCCTAAAAATGATAGACAAAAAATTAAATTTTACATGGTAACATGTATTCTTTTTGGTGTTGTTTTAGGTGGTATGGCATGTACATGGATAAATCAAGGCTTTTGGTGGTTATTACAAAGGTTCCCAAATTATAACACTGTAAAAATGTATTTTCCTGAACTTTTTGCCCCAGCAATAAAAACAGCATGCTTTGCAGTACCTTTTATTGCAATATTTAATATAATTGATTACTTTTTACTTATTTTAAGGGATGAAGACCTTCCAAAATCTATTGCTGGATTTTGTGGACTATCTCTTACAGGTGGAAGTAAAGATAATGGAATGTTTACTTGCGAAACAATCATATGTAATGAAAAAGATTCAGCTATCCCTATAGTTGTTCCTGAGAAAAAAAGATATGAGGGTACTCTTGTACAAGGTGCTACTGGTACAGGTAAAACAGCAACTGTTCTACTACCAATGAGTGCATTAGACCTAGAAAGAAAATATTTCTTTAGAGAATACTCTAAAAAAATAGGCTATTCAATGTTAAAAAAAGGTATAGCATATATGAACGGTCCATTTAATAACGAATACATCAATAGAAACTTTTCTCTTTCTTACCTAAGACCAAAACGTGGCATGGAAGATGAATTTATGGAAAATGTAAAACCTGTAGTTCAATTCAAAGATAATGCAACAGGAAATATTACATATAAAGATATTGGTATTACAATTGTTGAGAATGATGGCAAATTTATTTCAGATTTTATTGGAGTAGCAAAAAATTTTGATATAGATGTTTTATCTATTGACCCAATAAATCCTAATACATTAAGTATTAATCCTTTTGCTATTGAAGATCCTGCTAAAGTTGCTTCAATAGTTGCAGATGTTTTAAACTCAATGTATGAATCACAAGGTGGTGGTGGTGCTGGAGATCCATTCTTTACACAAGTTACAATAGATGCATTTCAAAACTTATCAATACTACTTAAAGAAATGTATCCAAGAATGAATAATGGTGAAGTTGCTTCCCTTGAAGACATGCTTGAACTTCTATATAACTTCGATAAAGTTGAAGAAATGACTGAAGAAATGAAAAAGGTACCTGAGCTTGAACAAAAATACAAATTATTAATTGCATATTTTGAAAAGAATTTCTATAAGCCATCTCTTAATATAAACGGATATGAAATTCCAGGAACAAGAGGTAGCGGAAGAAAAGATACAGAAAAATTCTTGTATGGAGCTATTACTCAACTTAATAACTTAATTAGGAACCCAGGACTTAAAAAAGCACTTTGTGGTAAAACAAATATGATTAACTTTGATAAAGCTTTAGAAGAAGGTAAGGTTATTACTGCATGTTCTAGAAAAGGTGATCTTGGTGTTTTACAAGCTAAAGCTTTTGGTATGTTCTTTATACTACAATTTCAAGATGCAGTTTTAAGAAGAAAAGGTACTGAAGATTCAAGAACACCACACTTCTTGTATATTGATGAATTTCCTGAATATATTAACAAAGATATGGAAGTTATGTTTACACTATTTAGAAAATATAGATGCGGTGTTTCAATTGCACTTCAAAACTTATCACAATTATCTAAAGGAGATAAATCAGGATATTATAGGCAAACAGTTCTTGCAAATACAAAAACTCAAATTGTATTTGGTGATACAGTTCCAGAAGATAGTGCATATTGGGAAAAAGCATTTGGTATGAATAAACTTCCTGACCAATCAAGTTCATTCAAGGTAGTTGATGGTGAACTTGTTAAATCAACAAGTCTTGAGGTAAAAAAGAAAATCCGTGCAGAAGCATATAAAATTCAAGATTTAGGATTTAAAAATGTTTTCTTCAAAACAAAGGATGAAAAAGGAAAAACAATATATGGTAAAGGAAAAACAGATTTCCTAAATAGCAAATATAAAGAAAAGGCCCATACATTAATGTTTAATTTTGAAAAATACATGATGACAAAACCAGATACTCCTACAATTACAATTAATGATAGCGATTCTTCAGCAAATGATGATACTTTATTTGGTGTAAATACATCAACAAGATTAAATGAAGAACTTGCTAAAAGAGCCAATGATTCTATTGTATCTTCTCCATCTAACTACTCACAAGATGAAGATAAAAAATCTGTTGAACTTGATAATTTGGATAATTTTGATATTATGTTTGAGAATATCGAACCTACACTTGAAGATGCTTCAAAAGATGGAGGAGCGATTACAGAAACATATGAAACATCTGCTATAAAAGAAAATAAAAAATAAGACCGAAATAAAAGGGACTCATACCTGCAAAAGTAATTATGAGCCCCTTTTTAATAACTTTAATTGCCTGCAATTTTAATTTGTAAACAAAGTAACAATTTAAATAAAACAGATACTACAAAAATCATACCGCTTATTTTTGTAGCTTTTTGTTAACTATATTCTAAATAATAATTTTTCTTAGATCATTTTCAATTTTTAATATATTTTGTATGCTATCTTTTTATGTAATTTTTTATACCATAATAGATCATAAGAAAAAACATTAATATACAAAAATGTGAATTATATTTTTTACATTTAATTTTTTTATCATAGACACAATATCTATCCATTTTAAATATTTGTTAATAATGACTAAAATTATGAACTTTTTAATATATTAATACATTTGCTATTTGCTATTTCAATTCTATTACATAAATTAATAATTGTTTTACTAATTTGTGGGTATTCTTTCTTTATTTTTTCTATATCTTCATTTCTTATTATAATATCCTGAATTACTATATTTAGAATATCATTTATATTTTTACACTCCTTTAAATTTATTTTTATACTTATATAAGTAGCAATTTTTTCCCCTAATCCTAATCCTTTTACTTTTTTCTTTCTATTATTCATCATACCTATTACTGATTGAATTAAATTCTGATATATGGATAAAATTTCTTTTACAGATTCTCCTAGCATATTATTATTTTCATGTATTTTTTTTATTCTTATTATTGTTTCTTTTATCATAAGTAAATTCTGATATATTCTATCTAAAACTTCTAATTCTAATTTTATTTCTCTCATATTCTCACCTTTTTTTATATTTTCCCTATAAAAAATTATTATACAAATATAAAGTAAAAATGCAATCGAAAATCGATTGCATTTTATTTAAGGAAGGGTGTGAAAAAGAATAACCAACCTTTAATACACCGTATATAACTGCAAATTTAAAAAAATCATATTTATTTTTAACTAGTATTCCACTTTCATTTACTATTTCTTTAAAAATAAAAGATGTTCCGATAAATACTTCATATTTCACACTTAATTCTTTTATCACTTCTACTGCATTTGAAGCAATTTTTCCATAATTATATTCACTCTTTGTAAGAAAATATTTAAAAAATGCTTCTTTGTCAGGTACTACATCTTGTTTATAAAATTCAGTAAAATCATCTTCTTTATAATTAGTTCCTAAATATTCATTTATTACTTCAGTTAGAGTTCCTGTTGTTATGACATCATCCATATCTATAACTATAGTTTTTTTATTCATTAAAACACATTTCATAAGTTCACCTCTAATATTTATATTATAGCATATTCACATATTTTTTAATTACAAAAAATAACACATGAAATTCATGTATTATTTATTTTTAATATCTTTTAAATCTATAATGTAACTCGAACTAAAACCATCATTTGTTTTATAACTTTTAATATCTACTATGCCACCATTTTTAATTGTTATTTTTTTTGAAAAAATATTTTTATCATTACAATTAATTCTAATTTTTTTAAAACCAAGTTTCTTAGCTTCTTTTAAAGCAAGAAATAAAATTGTATTACCATATC
>OIYR01001613.1_pt1 | contig 11044 bp, 13 predicted proteins | sample 1588221 | NCBI WGS metagenome assembly OIYR01 (sample SAMN03283292) | human gut metagenome | biome: human-associated habitat; material: feces | host: Homo sapiens | place: Peru | collected 2012 | reverse complement strand
TTACTATCATTTTTTGTATTATAGGAAATATTATTTATATATAGTATAAATAATTGAAAGTAAAACAAGATAGAAAATAAAGTTATAAATTTAAAATTGGAGTTTGCAGAAGATGGAAATAAAAGAAAAAGAATCGCTCAAAGATTATGAGTTAATAGAAGAATATAAAAAAGGCAATAACGAAGCTTTAGATATATTATTAACGAGATACAAAAATTATATTTTTAATATATCTTATCGCTTTATGCATAATTATGAAGATGCTATGGATTTAACTCAAGATGTTTTAATTCGCGTTTATAAAGCAATAGGAAGATATGAAGAGCGAAGTTATTTTAAGGGTTGGCTATACAGAATAATAAGCAATACGGCTATAAATATGTATACAAAAGCCTATAGAAGAGAATCGCCTTATCTTGAAAAATTGGATATTGTTGACGATAAAAGATATAACACGGAAAAAGAATATGAAAGAGTTTATTTGCAGGGAAAAATTTATAGCGCTTCTATGAAATTAAAAGGAAAGCAAAGGGATGTGTTTATATTGAGATATTATGAAAATTATTCGTATAAGGAAATTGCAAATATACTTAATATTTCAAGCGATTCGGCTAAAAGTAATTATTCTTATGCGCTTAAAAAAATGAAATCTTTATTAGAAAAAGAAAGGACTCTTTTATGAAACTATATGAGATTATAAAATTTAAAAACAGAATTGAAAAAAGAAAATCTTATTTTGAGTTGCCAACTTTACCCGATAGAGAATGGCAGCATCTTTTAAGCATAGCTAGAATTGAAAAAACTAACGATATTAAAGATTATAATATTGCAGATAAATTATATTCTTTTATGTGTTCTAAAAAACTTTCATTTGTTTTATCTATAGCCATAATTGTGGCTTTAATGTTTTCTCTATTGTTTTCAAATGCCGTAAATGAAAATAATAATAATACGGCTTCAAATAATAGAGTAAATGCTCCTATAGTTAATATTTCTAATAATAGTTTTATTTGATTTATGAATATGTAATTATCGGTTTTTAAATATTTGTATATTAAATTTCTTATTAAAACCGATAATTATAATAAATTTATATTTTCTTACTTGAATAAATAATATATTAAATATATAATAGATTAAGTTATAAATTAGGATAACAATATGTGGCAATTTCATTTAACCAGAAGAGCTAAAGTAGTTATAGATTTTTACTCTCAAGAAGAAGCGAAAAGATTAAATCATGACCAAGTGACTCCCGAGCATGTTTTATTAGGTTTACTTCGAGAACCCGAATCTATAGCCATAAAATCTTTAAGAAATTTAAAAGTAGATTTGGATAAACTTAAAATAGAATTGGAAACTTCAATGGCTAAATCTTCTTCAAATACTAAATTATTTGGACAAATTCCAACCTCTCCAAGAGTTCAAAGACTAATAGCTTTTTCTGCGGAAGAAGCGAAGGCTTTCGGACATAATTATATCGGAACGGAACATTTGCTTTTAGGATTATTGAGAGAAGAAAACGGAGTAGCTTATAATGTTCTTACAAGTTTAGGAGTAGAATTAAATTCTTTAAAACAAGAAATAATGAAAGTAATCGGAGTAGTAGGAGTAGCCTCCACAAATTCAAACGAACAAGCGCATCAGGATGAAGTTGTAAGAAAAGTAAAAACTCCCACTTTAGACCAATTTGCAAGAGATTTGACAAAACTTGCAAGAGAAAAATCGTTAGATAAAGTTATAGGCAGAGAAAACGAAGTAATGCGAGTCGTTCAAATTTTATCAAGAAGAAAGAAAAATAATCCAATACTTTTGGGCGAGCCTGGAGTCGGCAAAACCGCTATAGTCGAAGGATTAGCCGAAAAAATTGTGGCGACCGATGTTCCCGATATTCTTCTTAAAAAGAGAGTTTTAACTTTAGATTTGTCTTCCGTAGTCGCTGGGACAAAATATAGAGGAGAATTTGAAGAGAGAATAAAAAATATAGTTATGGAGATAAAAAAAGCGAATAATATAATAATATTTATAGACGAACTTCATACTATAATCGGAGCTGGCGGAGCGGAAGGCGCTCTTGATGCCGCTAATATGTTAAAACCAGCTCTTTCAAGAGGCGAGATTCAATGTATTGGAGCTACTACAATTAACGAATATAAAAAATATATAGAAAAAGACGGTGCTTTGGTTAGAAGATTTCAGCCTGTTAATGTTGAAGAGCCTAATATTGAAGACGCTATTGAAATATTAAACGGAATTAAACCGCAATATGAAGAACATCATAATGTAAAATATACTAACGAAGCAATAAACGCGGCGGTAGTTTTAAGCAAAAGATATATAACCGAAAGATATTTACCTGATAAAGCGATAGATTTAATAGACGAAGCAGGCTCAAGAGCGAGATTAATTAATATGACAAGACCTCTTGAATTAAAAGATATTGAAGAAGAAATAAAAAAGCTTGACGAAGAAAAACAGAAATTTGCGGAAAGCCAAAATTTTGAAGAAGCGGCTCGTTTAAGAGACGAAGTTCGTTCTTTGCAAGATAAACTTTCAGAAAAACAGGAAAAATGGAGAAGCGAAAGAGATAAAATTCAAACATTAATCGAAGAAGACGATATAAGAAATGTAATATCCGAAATAACAAATATTCCCGTAAAGAGATTATTAAATGCTGAAAGTAAAAGATTAATAGGCATGGAAGAAGAATTGCATAAAAAAGTAGTAGGGCAGGAAGAAGCGATTTCTTCAATTTCTAAAGCTATAAGAAGAAGTAGAGCGGGATTAAAATCTTCAAAAAGACCTTTGGGAAGTTTTATATTTTTAGGACCTACAGGAGTCGGTAAAACCGCTTTGGCAAAAGTTTTGTCGGAATTTATGTTTGGAAATAGCGAGGCTTTAATAAGAATAGATATGAGCGAGTTTATGGAAAAATTCGCCGTTAGCAGACTTATAGGAGCGCCTCCAGGATATATAGGTTATGAAGAAGGCGGCGGACTTACCGAAAAAGTGAGAAGAAAACCTTATTCTTTAATATTGTTTGACGAAATAGAAAAAGCTCATCCCGATGTGACGAATATACTTTTGCAAGTTTTGGAAGAAGGACAACTTACCGATAATTTTGGAAGAAAGGTTGATTTTTCAAATACGATAATTATAATAACGAGCAATCTTGGAGCGAGAGATATTGTTAAAGGAAGTTCTTTAGGATTTAACGCCATAGGAAGCGAAAAGGACGCTAATGATATAAAGAATTTTGCTTTAGAAGAATTAAAACAGAATTTTAATCCCGAGTTCTTAAATAGAATAGACGATATTATAGTTTTTCATACTCTTACGAAAGAAGATTTGAAAGAGATTATAGATATAATGCTTAAAGAATTAAACGAATCGATTAAAGAAAGAAATATAATAATTAATTTAACTGACGAAGCTAAACTTTACATAATCGATAAAGGCTTTGATAAAAAATACGGAGCTAGAAGTTTAAGAAGAGCGATACAAAAAGAGATTGAAGATTATATAAGCGGCGAGATTTTATTTGGGCATATAGATGACGGAGATATTATTAATGTCGATAGTCATGGAAATTCTTTAATGTTTTCTTATATTAAGCGCGCTAAAGCGGAAGATAAAGAATTATCGAAAAGTTAATTGTTTATTAAATTAATTTAAGCGGATAAAAGTGAATAATTATTTATTAACTTGGATGAAATTCTTTAGAGCATGTAATTTAGTAAGAAATTAAAGACGAATTAATAGCAGAAAATGAAATATGTGTAAGGCGATAAAGCAGTATAATTATATCAAATGAAAAATTGATTGACGCTTATAAACATAGAGAGACTTTAATAAACCAGTGAAAAATAGAGCGCTATCCGTCCACAACAAACAAATAACATAAAAAATTATAAAATTTTACTTGACTTTTTGAATTATTTATTATATTTTATCATAGATAACTAATTAAAATTTCTATTTTACAATAAGGATACTATTATGAAAAAGATTATAATATTATTTTTGATTATCTTTATTTTATTAATTTCTTGCAATAAAGAAAATTCTGATATAAAAAATAATTTAAATGAAATTACTATTTCTGTTGGACCAGAGCCTCAAAGTATAGACCCGACTATAAACTCGGCAATAGATGCTATGATATATACTACGCATTTATTTGAAAACCTAACAATTAAAGACGAAAACGGCAATATAATACCAGGAACGGCTGAAAGTTGGATTTCTTCTAATAATAATACAATATATATTTTTAATATAAGAAGCAATGCAAAATGGACGGATGGAGTTCCCGTTAGGGCTAATGATTTTGTATATGCATGGAAAAGAATAGTGGACCCAAAATCAGGTTCTTCATATTCTATATATTTAGATGTTATAAAAAACGCTCATGATATTATACTTGGAAACATGGATAAAGATAAATTATCCGTAAAGGCTTTGGATGATAATACTTTATATGTAGAATTGGAATATCCCGCTCCATATTTTCCAGAATTAATTACTCATACTTCATATACTCCTCTAAGAGAAGATATTGTTAGCAAAAATGAAGACGGCTGGACTTTATCCGCTGAAACTATGATAGGAAACGGCGCTTTTAAGCTTATAAAATGGGAGCATGATTTAAGAATTACAATGCAGAAAAATACAAATTATTGGAATTATGAATCAGTAAAGCCCGACATTATTAATTTTGAGCTTATAGACGATGTTAATACGGCTATGGCAGGTATTCTTAACGAAGATATTTATTTTTATAAAACAACGCCTCCCAATGATAGAGAAAGATTGATTAAAGAAGGTATCTCAAAAGTTGTCCCTAATATCTCTCTATATTTTTACGAAGTCGACCATAGAAAGAAGCCTTTTAATGACGCAAGAGTTAGAAAAGCAATATCTTTGGCGATAGATAGAGATTATATAGTAAATACAATAATGAAAGCGGGCGAAATTCCAGCGGCGGCTGTAGTGCCTTACGATATAAAGGATGCAGACTCTAATAACGATTTTAGAATTAAGAAAAGAGAATATTTTTCAACTAAAAAAGAGGATTATCAGAAAAATGTTGAAGAAGCTAAAAAATTACTTGCAGATGCGGGCTATCCAAACGGAGAGAATTTTCCCGTATTTGAATTTATAACTAATCCAGGATTTCATATTACGGTTGCAGAGAGTATTCAAAATATGCTAAAAAAACATTTAAATATCGATATGGTTATTAAGCAAGAAGAATGGGCTGTTTTATTGCAAACCAGAAGAGATGGCAATTTTGATATGGCAAGACAAGGATGGGTTGGAGGATATAATAATCCTGTAGCATTTTTATCTTTAGTTAAAAGCGGTTATGTCCTTAACGAGGGAAGATATAGCAATTCAAATTTTGACGAAACTTTGAGATTAGCTTCGGTTTCTAAAAGCGATAGCGAAAGAAGTATATATTTGCATAAAGCTGAAGATATCGCAATGAACGATATGGCTATTATACCTATATTCTATTATACGGGAACAGTGATGCAAAGCCCTAAACTTACTAATGTTATTTACGATATATTTAGCATATATAATTTTAAAAATGCGGAAATTATACGAGAATAAAAAATTGATTACATTATTTCTACAATAATTTATATAAAAAGTATATTAATAGCAATAAACTATTTTACAATAGGCTTGCCTATTAATTTTTTATAAAAAATATTAATTAAAAATATTTAATAAAAAACAAAAATTTAAAAATGTTTCAATATTATAATCAATAATTATTTATTCAAAACTTTGTATAAAAACTCTTTAGTTCTGTTATGTTTAGGATTATTAAAAAACTCTTCGGGTTTTTCGTCTTCAAGTATTTTGCCATCGTTCATAAATAATATTCTTGTCGCCACATTTTTTGCAAATCCCATTTCATGAGTTACTATAAGCATAGTCATTCCTTCTCTTGCAAGCTCAATCATAACATCCAAAACTTCCTTTATCATTTCAGGGTCAAGCGCCGAAGTAGGTTCGTCAAAAAGCATAACTTCAGGCTCCATTGCCAAAGCTCGCGCAATCGCTATTCTCTGTTTCTGTCCGCCAGAAAGTTGATTTGGAAAAGCGTATTTTTTATCTAAAAGTCCAACTTTGCTTAAAAGCTTATCCGCCTTTTTTTCGGCTAATTCCAAAGAATAATTTTTAATTTTTATAGGAGCTAATGTGATATTTTTTATAACATTTTTATGAGGAAATAAATTAAAATGCTGAAAAACCATTCCGACTTTTTCTCTTATTTTATTTATATTCGTTTCTTTGCTTAAAATATTCTCTCCGTCAATAAATATTTTTCCTTCGGAAGGCTCTTCAAGTCTGTTTATGCATCTTAAAAAAGTAGATTTTCCGCTTCCAGAAGGTCCGATTATCGCTATTATCTCGCCTTTTTCTACATTAATATCAATTCCGTTTAATACTTCAAGTTTGCCGAATCTTTTGTGTAAATTTTCTATTTTAATCACTTTCCTTTAATCCTTTTTCTATATTTCGCATAAACAGAGCAAAGATAGAAGTCAATATTAAATATATTATTCCAACTGCAATCAAAGGCTCTACTCCTCTATAAGTTTGACTTGTTATAATATTCGCCGAACGAAGCAAATCTATTCCTCCGATAAATCCTACAATAGAAGTTTCTTTAAGCAAAGTTATAAACTCGCTAACTAAAGCAGGAAGTATTTTTTTTATAGCTTGCGGAATTATAATTTCTTTCATTGATAAACCGTAATTCATACCCAAAGCTCGCGCCGCTTCCATCTGTCCTTTATCGAGTCCTTCGATTCCAGCTCTTATTATTTCTGCTACATAAGCGGATGAGTTTATGCCAAATGCAATTCCCGAAATTAATAATATTGGAGTATTTCTTAAAGAACCTATAAAAATTACATTTGCCCAAATCATTAACTGAACTACCGCGGGAGTTCCTCTTATAAGATTGACAAATCCAAAAGCCAATTTTGAAATAGGATTAAAATTTTCGTATCCTTTTATATTTTTTAGCGGATAGAAATGCGAAAGTTCCATAAGCGCTATAAATATTCCAAGCGCAATTCCAAGCAATGCGGCAAAAGCTGTAGTTCCAATGGAAAATAGAAGCCCCTTAATCATATACATATATCTGCCGTTAGTAAAAAATATATCTTTAAGAAGCCCTAAATATTCCATTTAATTTTCCGTTATATAATTTTTTATAATTAAAATTTTAAGATAAAAACTTTTTACAAATTAAAATATTTTTATTTAAAATATTTATTTAATAAAGCGTCATAAGTTCCGTTTTCTTTAAGAGTGGCTAAAGCTTTATTAATATCGTTCAAAAGTTGAGTATCTTCTTTTCTAATAGCTATTGCATATTCTTCGCTTTGAGAATCCGTTTCAATTAATTTTAATTCTGGGTTTTGAGCGGAGTAATTTTTTGCTGGCTCATAATCCAAAACTACGGCTTGAACTTTTTTAGATTTCAAAGCCATAATAGCTTCCGAAGTGGCGTTATATCTTTGAACTTTAACATTTGCCATTTCAGATACGATTATATCGCCCGTATATCCTAAAACTACGCCAACCTCTTTTCCGATTAAATTGTCGAAATTATTTATTCCGTTTTCGTCTTTATTAACTACTATAGCCTGTTGCGATTTATAATAAGATTCGGAGAAATTAACGAATTTTTTTCTTTCTTCAGTCGCTGTCATTCCCGCTATTATTAAATCTATTTTTTTTGTTTGTAATGCGGGAAGCAATCCGTCAAAAGCCATATCCTCGACTTCAATATCTTTGTTTATAAGTTTAGATATTTCGCCGATAAGTTCTATATCGAAACCTACAATATTTCCGCCTTCTCTATACTCGAAAGGCTCAAACTCTGCATTCGTTCCGACATACAATTTTTTATTTTCCTTGTTGAAGCATTTAAAATTATTTTCATAATGCCTCTTGCCGATTTAGCAACTGGCAAAATAACTATTGGGATATCTGCATCAAGCGCTTCATACTTTTCCGTAAATTTATCCAATACAAATACCATTTTAGAATCTGTATTTTTAATATGCTCAACAATTTCTTGTTTAGAGCTTGTTGCAATCAACATATTCGCCACCGCACCAATACAACTCAATGCGTATATCAAGTAAAGGGTTTCCGGAGTATTCAATGATATAATAGAAACAACACTCCCAGCACATATTCCCCTCGCCGCCAGACATCTAGCATTTAGCTCCACATTATAGAAAAATTCACCATAAGTAATCTTATTATCAAAATAATCTATTGCTATACAATTCAATCTATCTTTATTTGAATTTTTTATAACATCGTACATAGAGCCATCCGGCACAATAGTTCCAATTGCCTCTTGTGAATAATACTTTAACCACGGCTTATCTTTTGATGGATAACCTGTTTGTGTAATCATATTTTTGCTCTCCTTTGTCAACTTATCCTTTATAAATTACCGATTTTTCATACTCCCAATCTAATGGCGGATATTCTGCGATAATGTCCTTCTTTTCCCTCTGCCATGCTTCCGATGATTGCACGCATCTTGGCTGTACTTCTACATATTCCTCCATAAGCTCATATCTGAGCGTCGCAATAGAATCCCTCAATAATTGTATTCCATTCCGAAAATTTGTTAGCTGTTCACCATATATCGGCTCTGAAAATTTCGCATAACATTCCTTTTTATCTCTGTCATACATAAGCGCCATAGGTATAATCTGCGCGTCCGACTTATGTGCTGTTTCAATGATTCCCCATCGCATTGGCAACATCAGAAGATTATCCGATAAATTCCATGTTCCCTCCGGAAACCATAGAACCGACTGACCTCTTCCAAGAATATTCTCACCATTCGCAGAAGGACAGTAGTTAACATTCAACAACAGGTGTATGAACAGATGAAAGGTTATGGCATCCTTATACCAACGCCAATCTTCTATCTTGCGATACAACTTTACCCAATTGGGGTTGAGTTCGTCCTTACCCTCTGGCTGAAAACTATCATACGCCACAACAGATATTGTTGTGTGGTGCTTGCAAGACAAAACTTTTATCTGTTTTGTCTTCAATAACTTTTTTATGCAAGTTCGCACAGTCTGCAATGACAAACCTGTATTGTTGCACAATTGTGCATAACTTGTGAGCATCTGCCCTCTCTTGATAACCACTTCTCCTATTTCCTTGTCGGAAAAAGAGGCGTGAAGAAGAATATGTAGGTACAGAAGCACCATGTGCGAATCTTTATACCAACGCCAATCACAAAATGTTCTTGGCAATTTTATCCAACTATAATCCAAACCTATCATTCTAATTCACATTAAGTTCATCGTCTTCACATTTTTCAATAACGAAAGACAACATTAGATTACCTTTCTTTGACATTATCTTTATGTAATCGTCACAGATAACCAGTTTGCAGAATTTACCTATCATGGAATAGTGCTGGTGCCAATAGTAATTTTGACCATTGATGGCACTCAATATTGCCTTCATATTCTTCTGACATTCTTCCTTACTTGGACGTGGATCATACAAATCAGGCATAATGTTAAACAGAAGACATTGCATCCATAAAGGTTTCTTAGCCTTATATATGTTTTTTTGTATTCTGTAGGACATAACTGGAGAAGTAATCTTGTTGTTGATTGAAGAGTGTCTTTAAATCCGATATTTTATACTCTATCTTACCTGGTCGTTTGGCAAATGGTTTTAGTCTGCCTTCTTTCACCCATCTGCGCACATTACCAGTTCCATAACGTCTGTATGCCTCTCTTTGAGAACAAACGGTCTGTGGGGCTTTCTTCATCATTGCCACAAGTTTCGGGGCAAGAGCATCCGTTAGCTTGGCAATAAAAGCCTCATAAGCTCCACGGTCTTCATCCAATATTATCTGTACCATAATAATTATGATTAGGATTATTCATATCAAAAAAGTAAGTTGGTTTAGCTGCTCGTTCTTCGGCAGTAGGATAATAAAGCGGCTCCTGGCTGCTTTTGTACACACCTGCCTTTGTGAGCATAACTCTTATACCAGCTCTTGTAAGCTCATACTTCTTTGCCAACGCTTCAAAAGCGCAATTTGGAGAAATAACCTTTTTCTTAATCATTTCACCGAAGGTATTAAGATATTCATCAACGACCTTCATTCTTCTCAGTTGGCTTTTTGGAAAAACCTCCTGATAAATTTCAAGATTTTCTTTTGTCATATTATTTTTTTTATTAATTTTGCAAAGATAATGGATAAACTTTCGAAAGAATATCCTTAAACTTTCGTGTGCAAAGATAATAAAATTATTAATTGCATATAATAAAACGCTTAACTTTATAAGATAAATTAACATAAAACAAGGGTATGGATGGACTTAAATTAAAGAAAATCTTAATCGGCAAGGGCTATATGTTGAAAGATATTGCTTCCAAATTAGGAATGACACAACCTAATTTCAGCCAAATAATAAAGGCACAGGATATAAAAACTGGCACATTGGAGAATATCTGTGATGTACTTGGCGTAAAGATGGATTTTTTCTATGGCGAAACAAAGTATGCTCCTGTTACCAAACAGGAGTCAACCGAAGATGATCCAATGGCAAGCGAAGACCTTAATCAAAAGGTTCAGTATTTGCAAGGTCAGTTGACAGCAATGAAGGAAGCCTACCGTTTCCTTCTCGACAGCCTTTCAACAAACGGCTCGTCTAATTCTTTGCGTCAAGCAGCGAACGACTAAAATATGAGTGTAAAATCATCTATCATGATTTCACTAAAGGTAATAAGAAAAAGTAATATACTATAAAAATATATGGAAATGTTTTACATATGTTTCCGATAACTTCACGCATCTCCCATTTTCAAAGGATTTTTTGCAGCGGCGCAGGCTGCTGTGGAGGAATAATCCTAGAATGCTGAAAATTAGCGAATCGAGTAGGAGGTAAACACTAATCATAGGTGTTTATCTCCTACTTTCATGTTTACCGACCTCTCACACCACCGTACATGC
>OIYR01001611.1_pt1 | contig 11055 bp, 18 predicted proteins | sample 1588221 | NCBI WGS metagenome assembly OIYR01 (sample SAMN03283292) | human gut metagenome | biome: human-associated habitat; material: feces | host: Homo sapiens | place: Peru | collected 2012 | reverse complement strand
TCACTGCAAGCAAAAACTACTTACAATGAGGAGTTTAACAAAATTTATTTAATATGAGGAATTTATTATTTACTTTATAGTTAATCTCCCCAAGTATCATTTTGAGTCCCTAAACTCAATTCAAAACTTAAACCTTCATTAGCGTTAGTTATGTGCGTTAACTCCGTATCTATTAAAGCGGTATCGTCATTTAATATAAACTGAAGATACAAAGTCATTTTATTCAAACTATCGCTATCGACAGTTTTTAAGCCTTTAATATCCGAAAAATAATTTTCATAACCTGTAGATGTATTATTTTTGTCGTCCTTCTTTGCGGCAGATGCAAAAATATTTAAAGCATTAGCTTTCGAGTAAGCTGTTCCGCTTCCAGCGGTAGAAATTGAATAATTTTTAGTTTTGTCCGTTGCCGAAAAGTTAGCCGAATTAACTTGAAATTGAGCCGAATTCTTATTATCGCTAGAATTAACATAAATATTTCCTGCGTTTGCCTGCGCTGTGCTGTTAGCTTGCCATTTCCATTTTTTTACATAATCCGTAAATTCCTGTTTAGTTAAAAGATGATTTTGAACAATGCCAATAACCGTAGTGATTTCTCGAGATTTAGGTTCTACATTTGCAGTAGTGGTATAAGTCAAAGTTAAGGTATATTCTTTAGCTTGTTTTTCAGTAAGAGTTTTATCCTTAAACTTTCCTATTCCAGCATCGCTTAATTTTATGGTATTTTTATCAACCGTAAAATCGGAAGCGTCTAAAACTACATCTACCGTTGTGTCTTTTTGTTCGACTTTCGTAATCTTTACAGAATAATCGCTTGTTCCTCCAACTTTAGCTCCGATATTTCCGTCCGCATAAGCCTTAAAGTCGGTATCTTTGATAATTCTTATCGGGCTTGATGTTCCCGCCGTTACAGTGAAAACTGTCGGATTATAAGGCGGTGGAGTTGGTTCTGGTGAAGTTGAAGCTTTTCTACAACTTACAGCGAATAATGATAATACCGCTATCATTATTACTAAAATTTTTAAAATGTTTTTGTTAGTCATGATGACTCTCCTTTAATAAATTATTTTTTATAAATAGACATGGATTGCTCCATGAGAATTTACTAAAACGAATAAAGCCGACAAAATTGTCAGCGAATATAAATATAATTTTTTTGAAAAAAGATTTGCAATGCCAAAAAAGGCTTTTATATAATGGTAGCCTGTTCTGTTCTGTTCTGTTCTGTTCTGTTCTGTTCTGAGAATTCACTCATTCAAATTTCCTTAATTAACCAATTAATTATACATAAAATTAAAAAAATGTCAAATTCATTAATCGATTTTTTTATTTATATATTTAATTTATCGGATTACAATTTTATAAGTTTAAACTCAAATCATAATAATCTATATAAATTAAATATTAATTATAATTCAAATTTCAATAAATTTAATATTAATTATAATTTCAATAAATTTATTCTTTTATTCTATTAATAAGATAATAAACTTTTTAAAAAAGTCAAATAAAATTTATATAATTTTTTTCTTACACAAACTTTATTATAAATATTATCAATAACCATATAAAATATTTATCCTATAAATAAAAAATATCTTTTATAATATAAATAAAATCTTGTTTTGGGAATTTTTGAAGCTGAATAACATTTTCTATAGCGTCCGCATAATATAATTTTTTTTCGTTCGGCAAATATGATAAAACAAAATTTTGAGAATTAATGCCGTTTAATAATTCTTTAGTATATCCGTTTTTAGACATTTCTATTATTCTGCTTGGAATATTATCGCCCATAAAAATAAAAACTATATGATTATATAATTTCGCTTTTAATATTTTTTTATCTTCGTTATCTTTTTTAAATAATTTTTGATTATCGTCAATATATAAATCTAAAATTTCGTTTAATTCGTTTTTTAAATTGGTTAAAATTCCTTCGCCGTCTTTGTCAATATCTATAAGTATAAAATAATACGAGTATAATATTATAGATTTATTTTTTTTAATTATTTCGGCATTTATAAAAACTCTTGAAGAATTAATTGAATACATACTAAACCCGAAATATTTTAATCTGTTTATTATATTTTCTTTATCAATATTTTTATTAATATTATGTTCTACTATTGAATTATTTTTTATAAAATTTAATTTTCTTTTGTTAATATTTGCTATATCGATATAAGTAAAAATTAAAGTTAATATTTCAAGCGCTATTAAAATTACTGTTATATAAATATTATTGTTTCTGTAAATTGATATAAAAGTTAAATTGGCAAACGCTACGGCTATTAAACCGTAAACGCTTGCCCTTAACAACTCTTTCTTAAAGGAGAACTTTTTATTATAATTCATTATCTATAAGAAGTTACTTCTTGATACGCTCTAACCGCTCTATCCATTACCGCTTTAGTAAAACTTAAAGATAATTCGGCTTCGGCTATAGCGTTCATAACATCCGAAACATCCACTTGGTCGGGTCTTATTCCCGCTTGCACTATTATATTATCCCTATCAACTTGTTTTTGATTAACCGATTCTATAGCCTCGCTTAACATTGTTCCGAAATTGCTTATTAAATCTCTGCTCGTATCTCTTCCTATTTGTTGAGCCGGTCCATAATGTCTTGGGTCTGTGGTTTTTAATACAAAATTATAATTATCTCCGACATTTCCAATATTATTCATAAAATACCCCTTTTAATTTTAATATCTTATTATATTTAAAGCGCTTCCAAACATAGTTTTAGCCGATTGTATCATTGTAGAATTGGCTTCATAAGCTCTTGACGCTTCCATCATATCTACCATTTCCGTCACAGGATTTACATTTGGCATCTCGACATAACCCGCTTTCTCTCCGTATTTAATAGCGTGAGGATGCGAAGGGTCGTAAACGAATCTTGTCGCGCTTTCCATATCTTTTTCTATGCTAAAAACTCTAACTCCCGTTCCTACATTAGGCTGCAAAGCATCGGGTAGAAAAGGACTTTTATATTTATTGCCATCATCTCTTGGCTTGAATATAACCCTACTTCTTCTAAAAGCTCCGCCTTCCGTTGTTCTCGTAGTATTAACATTCGCTATATTATCGGCTATAACATCTAACCTTGTTCTTTGAGCGGTAAGTCCGCTTCCCGAAGTATTTATAATTGAAAATATTCCCATAATTTCTCCTTTATCTAAATCTAAAAACTAAAATTAAGCGTTTCCTATCATTCTTCTAATTTCTCTATATTGAGAGTTAACTATTTGAGTAAACATTTGATACCTTAAAGTATTTTTAGCCTCTTCCGCCATTTCTTTATCTATATCTACATTATTTTTATCGTTTCTATAGCTTGTATCAAAATCTACGGTTATAGTCGGCGCAACTTCTCTATAATCCATCGGCATATTAAAAGGAAAATGTCTCGCATCCGTTCTTTTCGCTTCCAAACCGTTATATTTTTCGCTGTCTAAAGCTCTGCCTAATTGATATTCAAATGTTACATCGCTTCTCTTAAAATTCGGCGTTGAAACATTAGCTATATTGTCGGCTATAACCTCCGCTCTTAAACCGTAAACATTCAAAAGTTTTTTAGCAACCGTCATAGTTTTAGCGTAAGTAGTGTCTGCAAACATACTCATAATTTTATAATCCTAAAATTGTAGTTTTATTTATTTTCGGTTTTTTGAAAAAAGCCTTAAATAAATTTTTATAATATCAATTTAATTATTAAATATTATTTACTTTCGCTTGACATTTCATTTACAATAATTTATAATATCTTTCAAATAAATTTTTTAATGATAAGGAGAAAATTATGAATTTCAAAAAAATTATAATTTCTATAGTCGCTTTTGTATTTATATTTGCTGTTATAGTTTTTGCTCAAGCTAAAATTAATTTGAGTAAAATACCAAACGGAACATATTTAGGAAACTACAAAGCGACATATAAAGGAACTAGACAAGGCGATTATCAAGTAAAAGCCACAGTTTCTGACGGAAAATTGACGAGAGTCGTTTTGACAAAAAGCGCTCATAAAAGCGGTCCAGCAAGGTCAAAAGAGGCTTATGACAAAATGATAGCTGCAAACGATATCTATGTAGACGGCATAACGGGAGCGACTTGGAAAGCTTTACTTGAAGACGCTTTTACTAAATTAACTCCCGCAAAATAATAACTATATGCAAAGTTAATAAAGCGAATTTCGATTAAATATCGAGTTCGCTTTTTTTATTAATATAAACATTAATAAAAAAAATCAAGTTTCTTTTTCAAATCGTATAGATGTTATATTAAATTTATTAAGCCTCAAAATAAATATAGAGAGTATTACAAACATAATCGAAACAGCAAGCATTGAATAATAAACTATAGAAAATGTTTTTGTATTTCTTATAATATTTAACTGTTCGGATTTTGAATTAATGCTTTCGTCTATTGCATTTGCTTCTGCAATATTTCCGCTTTCCATTAAAGAGCCTTTTCTCATTCTCAAATTGTCTATTTCTTTTACTATGCTATCTACAGTTCTATCTTGTTTTATTTTTTTATATAAATTAAATCCGAATATTCCAACGCTTATAAGAATAAGAGCGGAAGTTATTATTATAAGAATAATAGCTGCAAATCTTCTCTTTCTCACGCTTAAACGAGATATTGAAACGGATTTATTTTTTATATCTTCTATATGTTCAATAATTTCTTTCGATTCGGGATAATAAAGTTTAGCCTCTTCTATACAAGATAAAAGATTAATCATAGCCTTATATCTTTCCGATTTTTGAAATTTTAAATAATATTCGTCAATTTCTTTTATTTTATCTTCAACGTTATGTTTAATTTCTTTAGGTTTTAAGTAATAAGCCTTTTTATTTTTTTTATTATCTTTATTTAATTCTACTTCATTTTTATCTTTTTCAATTACAATATCGTCAGTAAAATCTACTAATTTTATATTTCTTTCTTCAGGGCTTTTTTTAGATAATATTCTCTCTCCTCCTAAAGTGCTTTCTTGCCTCATAGTATTTCCGTCTTTATCTTTTACTTGCACTCTTATTCCGAATACTTTTTTAAACATTGACTCTACAGTTTCAACGCTCGTATCTTTATCGACTACAATAAAAGATTTTGGATTTTTTCTTGGGTCTGCAATTTCAAAAAGTTTAATATCGTCCGATTTATAAGCGCCTTTATAAATTCCAAGCGAAGCTCCGAATTCTCTATCGAAAGCGTCTAATAAAGCGGATATGCTCATATCTAAAGTTATTTTCATAATATCCTCTTAAAATTCATATATTAATAAAACATAAAAATATACAAAAAAGAAAAAGCGTATTCATTGATTTTTTAATTAAATAATTATATCATACTTATACAATAATTTCAGGTTTATTTTATGGTTAAAAAACTTATTTTTATCTTTCTATTTTTTAATGCATTAATATTTGCCGAACAGAAAATATTTATATCCTCGAAATTAAGAGGAGACGATTTAAGAAAAGCAATTATAGAATGGATAAAAGATAAATCAAACAATGAAGATAATTATAAAATTTTTGACAACGGATTAATATATTTATTTTTCGTTTCGGACAATATTATAAATAAAAAATGTTTATGTTTTGATATTAATTTTTATTTGGAATACGATAAATTTATCGTAGATTTTTCAAATACAAAATTATTGAATATTGAAACTAAAAATATTGAAAATTTAAAATTTAATATTTGGAATACTTTAACTAATAGCGGATGGTTTAAAGAATATAATAAAAGCATTACAAAAATAACCGAAGAATTAGAAAATATAATTAACGATATTGAATAATTTTATTCTCTTGTAAAAATAAAATTTAAGAAATATAAAATCTAAATTATAGAAAAATATTTTTTAATTAAAAGAATTATTATTTAATTTGATAAAATTTATAAATAAAAAAAGGAAGACTATAAAAGCCTCCCTTTTTGTATGGTTAATTCTTAATTATTATTGTAATAATCTAAGAGCGCCTTGCGGTAATTGATTAGCTTGAGCAAGCATAGACAAATTAGCCTGATTAAGAATTTGGTCTTTAGCGAGTTTAACTGACGCTTCAGCCATATCCGTATCTCTTATTCTGCTTTCAGAAGCTTGCATATTTTCAAAACCAACCATTAAGCCTTGAGCTGTCATTTCCAATCTGTTTTGATAAGCGCCTAAATCCGCTCTTTGTTTCAATACTTTAAGAAGAGCTTCATCAACCATACCTATAACGGTATTAGCTTTATTAGGACTTGAAATACTTATAAATGTAGCCGTAGTGGCAGGTCCAACTGGATTTTTAAGTCCAAGCGCTTGGCTATTCATAGTGCCTATATAAACGCGTTTTCTTTCGTCCATATTTGCTCCGATATGCAACCACATAGATGCCGTAGGATTATTTTCTCCCGTAGAGCGAGCGAATCTACCCGTAAGCATATTAAGTTTGTTGAATTGAGCTTGCGAAGCAACGCGGTCTATTTCGTCAACTAATTGAGAAACTTCTATTTGAATATAGATTCTGTCTTCGTCCGTATAGATACCGTTTGCAGCCTGTATTGCCAATTCTCTTATTCTTTGAAGAATATTCGTAGTTTCTTCCAAATATCCTTCGGTAGTTTGTATGAAAGATATACCGTCTTGAGTATTTCTTTCAGCTTGACGCAAACCGCGAATTTGAGTTCGCAATTTTTCAGAAACCGCTAATCCTGAAGCGTCATCTCCCGCTTGATTGATTCTTAAACCGCTTGAAAGCATAGCCGAATCTTTTCTTAATTCAACTTGGCGGAATTTAAGAGTTCTTTGCGCGTTTATAGCGCTAATATTGTTGTTAATAACCATATGGTTCCTCCATGAAATTTTATATTAGTCCGTCCTTGAACATATAAATATTATCGGCTATATATTCTTAATTCTTAATGTTTTATAGAATATTTTTTTAAATTAAAGTTGAAAAAGTTAATTAATAGTTTATAATTAAATAAAATAAATAAGGATAATTATATGGCAAAACCTATAACTAAAGAAGGATACGATAATGTAAAGATTAAAATTTCTGAACTCAAAACGGAATTTGAATCTTTACCCGAAATAATAGCTGAAGCGAGAGAAAAAGGCGACTTAAAAGAAAACGCGGAATATCATGCGGCGAGAGAGAGACAGGGATTACTTCAAGCTCAAATATCGAAATTGGAAAGCGATTTAGCAAGCTGTGAAATAATTGACCCTTCAAAATTGGATAAAGATACCGTGACTTTTGGAAAAAGAGTAAAAGTGAAAGATAAAAACACGGATGCAATTTTGGAATATAAAATAGTCGGCGAGATGGAAGCGGATATTTCAAAAAATCAAATAACAATTATAACTCCGATTGCAAAAGGATTATTAACAAAAAAAGTTGGCGATACGGTTACTATAAAAGTTCCCGCGGGTGATAAAGTTTTAGAGATACTTGAAATCGGACTTTAAATATTAACCGCATAAGAAATAACTCCATTAAAACTCTACTCTATTTTTAGAATTTATTTTTTATTAAAAATATTAAATATTTTATAGAAATTTATATTGATAATAAATAAAATTTGTATATACTATAAGATATAGTTAATAAATATCATACATATATGGAGATAAAAAATGAACATATACGAACAATGCAAAGTCTTGTCTGTTAATAATTTAGTTTTTAAAGCCATAGGTAAAATTGTTTTAAAAAATAATTCCGAATGGAATATACCTCATTTACATTTTATGGTTAATAAATCGGAAGATAATATATACGAAGCCGTTTGTTTAGAATTATCATTTTTTAATTCTGGTAAAAATATTGAAGAAGCCACTACTAATTTAATTACGAATATATTATCATATTTTAACTACAATATAAAGTCATCTTCCGATTTAGATAAAATACTAGGAAATATTGACACTAATATAATGGATATGTATTGGAGAAAATATAGAGTTTTTGATTATCAATTGGCTAAAATAGGTTCAGATATAAATAGTCAATTAGAAAAACAAATTATAAAAAAAGTAGAAGATTTTTATAAAAATAAAATAGCGGAATATGAAAAGAAAATAAAAGAACTAATAGAAGGTGAAAATTTAGAATTATCACAAAAATACGGTTTAAATGAATTGAACATTAAAGAAATTGCTTAAAAAGGTGTATTATTTAATGAGTAATTTTTATGATGCGGATATAGTTATTAATTTTTTAATAAAAAAGAAATTGATTGCTAATATTAATTGGAAAAAATATAATAATTTAAAATATACAGCAAATTTTAATAGGGAAGATGGATTGAATGGTATTATTTCCTTTGAAATTACCGTAGAAAATGAAAAACATTTAATAAGATTACATAATTTAGCGCTATGTTTAGCTCACTTAAATATTTCAGAAGAAGAAATAAACGAATTAATAAAAAGTTGTTTGGTTTAATATCTAAATATTAATATTATTTAAAATTATCGACTATACTTCGTCTTTATTTATTATAGTCATATGTATATGGTCTTCCCATTTGCCGTTTATTTTGAGATATTTTTTTGCAAGTCCTTCGTATTCAAAACCTAATTTTTTAACTAAATTCATTGAAGGTCTATTATGCGGCATTATATTCGCTTCTATTCTATGCAATTTTAATTCTTTGAAAATTATTACAATCGCAGCTCTCAACGCTTCCGTCATATAACCTTGCTTTAATTCTTCTTCGTCTAATTTATAACCAACCGTAGTCGATAAAAAAGAAGAGTTTGAAATATTTGTAAAGCTAATCATTCCGATAATTCTTTTTTTATCTTCTATTTTGAAAATCCAAAATTTTAACATTCTTCCTAATTTTGTCTCTTCCAATTCTTTTTTAACAATTTTTTTGTGTGTGCTTAAGTTATAAAAAGATTCGGGACGAAAAGGGTCGTAATCTCTAAAAAATTTTTTATTTCTCATATAAAAGTTTGCTATTTCCGTTGCCATATCCATATTTGGTTGAATAAGTAATAATCTCTTCGTTTTATAACTTTTCTTTATCATAATTTAAACTAATTTTTTATTATTTTTAAATTGTATATATTAAATCCTTCATGTTTAAGCAAATATTCTTTCTTTTCAATTCCGCCTCCATATCCCGTAAGTTTAGAATTTTTTCCGACTACTCTATGACATGGAATTATTATCGATATTGGATTTTTTCCTTCAACCAAACCTATCGCTCTTGCTATGCTTCCATTTATATTTGAAACTTTTTTAGCAATATCCGAATAAGTCAAAACTTTTCCAAAAGGAATTTTTGAAGTTTCAAGCCAAACTAAATATTGAAAATCCGTTCCGCATAAAGCCAAGTCAATATTAAAAATTTTTCTTTTTCCCGTAAAATATTCGTCAAGCTCTTTTTTAGCTTTCTTTATAATATTCGGATTATCAATTTCGTCTTTAATTATTTTTTTAGTAGACTCTTTATCGCCGTTAAAATCTAAACAAGTTAAATATTTATTTGAAATATCCGCATATAAAAATAATTTTCCAATCGGGCTTTTATATAAATAGGCTTTTTCATTTTTTGTATTTGCATTAATTCTTATTATATTCAAAGTTTCACCTTTTTAATATTTATATTTTGAGAGGCAGAATATAATTTTTCAGCGTTTTCGTAATTAATAGACGCGCATGCATATTCCAAAACATTTACATTAACCAAATATTCGGCGTTAATTGAAGCGACATAATCCGCCGTATCTTTGCTTGTATGATAAACGCAATTATCTAAAGCGACTCCTACAAAATCCAAAATTAAAACCTCTTTATTTTCTCTCGCGGCGTCTATAAAATCTTTATGCATATACGAAAAACCTGAAATTCCGTCATCGTCAGCATCGACTCCTTTTTGAACATATATATAATCTTTCTTTCTTTTAAGCCCGTCAACGATTGCAGAACCGTAAGTTCTTGCAACGCAATGGCGCGGAAGCAAAGTTAAAATTTCCTCTTCTCCCGTTTCTTTATCCATAACTTTTATAGTTGAAAAAGGCTCTCTATCATGAGTCGATGCAAATGAAATATGATTTGAAGGATGCCAATCTTGTGTCGCTATAATCGCGTCATATTCTCCATTTTTTATAAGTTCGTTTATAATCGGAATTAATTCGTCCGCTCCTTTAACAGCCATAGGACCGCCTTTCATATAATCGTTTTGCATATCAACTATAGTTAGTATTTTTATTTTACTCATAATTAACTCTTATAATTTACGAAATTTTTTCAAGCCCAATTTCTTCCTGAACGGGAATTAAGGCGTTAATAGTTTCTTGTATTAATTCGTCTAAAGATATTCCTAATCTTTCAGCTCCTTTATTAATAACATCTCTGTCGACTTTTGCGGCAAAATTTTTATTTTTCAATTTTTTCTTAACGGATTTTACTTCCATATCTTCTACGCTTTTTGAAGGACGAACTAACGCGCAAGCGGTTATAAATCCTGCAAGCTCATCAACGGCGTATAAAGTTTTTTCCATGTCGCTTATTGGTTCTATATCTACGCATATTTCAAAACCATGACTTTGAATAGCTCTTATAAAACTTTCGGGCAAATTTTCTTTTTCAAGTATTTCTTTAACTTTTATACAATGTTCGTTTGGATACATTTCATAATCCATATCATGCAATAATCCAACCATTCCCCATTCATCTTCATCCTCTTTATTTTTTCTAGCAAAATATCTCATTACCGCTTCAACAGATAATGCATGCTTAAATAAAGATTCTTCGCTATTATACTTTTTGAATAATTCTATAGCTTTATCTCTTTCTATGCTCGCCATAAAATCTCCTATAAATATTATATAATAAGTTAACATAATTATATATCATTTTATATATTTTTCAATAGTTAAAATTATAATAATTAAAATTTTTTTTATATATAGAAAAATTGAACGCTTGATTTTATACTTTATTTATGATATAATGCATTATCTAAATAATACGAAAATAATTTAATCAACATATAAGGAGAAAAGCATGGAAGTTATTTTGAAGAAAG
>OIYR01001610.1_pt1 | contig 11065 bp, 12 predicted proteins | sample 1588221 | NCBI WGS metagenome assembly OIYR01 (sample SAMN03283292) | human gut metagenome | biome: human-associated habitat; material: feces | host: Homo sapiens | place: Peru | collected 2012 | reverse complement strand
TGTAATGGTCAAACTATCATAAAAATGTTTTAAGTATATATCTTCTAAATTTGTAATAGCTGTAAGATTTGTATGTTCATTGTATTCTTGTAAAAATTTTGCATATGTTTCTAATTGATCTAATTTTTTATCTGTTATTTCTAAGCCTAAATTCTCACATTTTTTTATAAATTCATCAATCTTCATTTTTACCGTACTCTTTCTTTAAATAAATTGTTAAAACTGATATATCTACAGGATTTACTCCACTTATACGAGATGCTTGAGCTATTGTTTTAGGTCTAATTTTTTCTAGTTTTTGTCTTGCTTCACTAGCTAGGTTAGTAACTTTTTGATAATCAATATCATCTGGTATTTGTTTTTCTTCAAGACGAGATAACTTTTCAACCTCTTTATAAGCCTTTTTAATATAACCATCATACTTAGCATTTATTTCGACTTGTTCTTTTACTTCGTTTGAATAATTTATTTCAATGAAATTTTCAATAAATTTTAATGTTATTTCAGGTCTTTTTAGTAAATCATAATAATTTATTCCTGTTAAAGGAACATTTATATTATTATTTTCAAATACCTTTATTATATCTTCAGTTAGATGCAAGGTATTATCTTGTAAAAACTTTGTTAATTCTTTTATTTTTGTTTCTTTTTCAATTAATCTGTTGTATTGTTCTTCATTTATTGTACCTATATCATGAGCATAATGGCGTAATCTTAAGTCAGCGTTGTCATGTCTTAATATTAAGCGAAATTCTGCCCTAGATGTAAGCATACGATATGGTTCAATTGTTCCTTTGGTTACTAAGTCATCAATTAAAACACCAATATAGGCATCACTTCTTTTTAATATCAAAGGTTCTTTATTATCAACTTTTAAAACAGCATTTATTCCAGCGATTATTCCTTGGCCTGCAGCTTCTTCATAACCACTTGTACCATTTATTTGACCTGCTGTAAATAAATTCTCTAACACTTTATTTTCTAGTGATGGTTTTATTTGTAATGGATCAATAGCATCGTATTCTATGGCATATGCATATTTTGTTATAACGGCATTTTCTAATCCATGTAAACTATGAACCATTTGTTCTTGAACATCTTCTGGCATACTTGTAGAAAATCCTTGTAAATACCAATCATCATAATATAAGCTTTCTGGTTCTAAGAATAATTGATGTCTTTCTTTATCTGCAAATCTTACAATTTTATCTTCGATTGATGGACAATATCTAGGGCCAACTCCAGTGGCATATCCTCCGTACATAGCGGATTTTGATAAATTATCTCTGATTATTTGATGTGTTAATTCATTTGTATATAATAAATAACATGATTTTTGATCTTCGATTTTGTAAGATGGTCCAAAGTCATTTGAAAATGTCCAGTAAGTGTTATCGCCATGTTCTTCACTCATTACGGAAAAATCAATAGAATCTTTTTTTATTCTTTGTGGAGTTCCTGTTTTTAATCTAATTATCTTTAACCCATATTCTTTTAGTTTTGTTGATAAATAGTTACTTCTTCTTTCTCCATGAGGACCTCCGGGAGTATTCTTACTACCTACGAGTATATTTCCACATAAATATGTACCTGTTGTTAAAACTACTGTTTTTCCTTCAATTCTTTCATTATTTTCAGTGATAATTCCTTTAACTATGTTGTTTTCTATAATTAAATCTTCAACCAAACTTTCTTTAATAGTTAAATTTGGCATCTTCATTAAATATTCTTGCATATTTTTAGGATATGTTACTTTGTCTGCTTGAGCACGAAGGCTTCTTACTGCAGGTCCTTTTGAGTTATTAAGCATTTTTATTTGAATATGGGAAATATCGGCGATTCTTCCCATTAGACCTCCGAGTGCATCAACTTCACGAACTATTATCCCTTTGGCTGTTCCTCCGATTGAAGGATTACATGGCATATCCCCGATATTTTTTATATTTCCTGTTATTAATAAGGTATTTTTACCCATTTTGGCAGCAATATGACTTGCTTCAATTCCTGCATGTCCTCCACCTACTACTATAACATCATACATATTATCATCTACTTTCCTAAACAAAAATTACTAAATATTTTGTCTACTAATTCACCTTCATAACTATCTCCCATAATTTCTCCAAGATAATCCCAGGCACTTTTTAAATCTATTTCAATCATATCTACTGAAAAACCAGCATCTAAATTACTTTGAGCATTTTTTAATGCTTCATATGCTTTATTTACTAAATCTATTTCTCTAAGATTACATAAATAACTCATATCTTTATTTACTATATTACTTAAATTTAATTTTTCAATTATTCTTTCTTTTAACTTATCTAAACCATTTATATCAACTGTATTTCCGTATACTATGTCTTTAATACTTTCTGGTACTATTAATTTACTTTCCAAATCCATTTTATTTACAAATATTATTAACTTATCGTTGTTATATTTTTCTAACATGGCTTTTTCTTCTTCGCTAATAATATCATTGTTATTTAAAACAAATAAAATTATATCAGCATTTTCAGCGGTTTTTTTACTTTTAACTACCCCGATTTTTTCTACGATGTCTTCAGTTTCTCTGATTCCTGCGGTATCTATAAAGTTTATTGCTACACCATTTAAAGTGATTGAACCTTCAACGATGTCACGAGTTGTTCCAGGGATATTTGTAACAATGGCTTTTTCTTCATCTAATAAACTATTTAGAATACTACTTTTACCTACATTGGGCTTACCTATTATGGCAACATTTACCCCATTTTTAATTATACGTCCATTTTTAGAACCATTTACTAACTTTAATAATTCTTTATTAATGTCATCTAAATAACTATGCATTAAATCTTCGGTAACCTCTAGTTCATCAGTATATTCAGGATAATCAATATTTACCTCGATATTAGCAAGTATTTTAGCTATTTTTTCCCGTAAATTACTTATTTGTTTTGTTAATTTTCCATCAACATTATTGATAGCTAAAGTTCTTGCAGCATCTGTTTTAGCAATAATTAAATCATTAACTGATTCAGCTTCAAGAAGATTAATTCTTCCATTTAAATAAGCTCTTTTTGTAAATTCTCCAGGTTCTGCTAGCCTACATCCAGTTGCAAGTAAAATCTCCATTGTTTTTTTAGTAGTATTTACTCCGCCATGGCAATTTATTTCAATTGTATCTTCAGTTGTATAAGTTTTAGGCCCACGCATTAACATTACTAAAACCTCATCTATTATTTCTTCATTATATTTGATATGTCCATAGTGAATTGTGTGACTTGAAGCATTTTTTAAGTCATGGTCAAAAATACTATCCACAATGTCTATAGTATTTGGTCCAGTTACACGGACAATAGAGATTGCCCCGATGCCCATAGATGTTGATATTGCACATATTGTATCTTCCATAAAAAATACTTCCTTTCATCGGAAGTATTATAACACAAATTCACACAAAATTAAAGATTTATTGTAATCGGTTCACTCATTGTGCCTTTTCCGGATTTATAGGTTACAGAAGACACGAGATTGAATACTGCACGCCCCGCATGGTAGTCGTACACGCGGCCTTCGCCCACGCCACCAACGCGGCTCACACTGAATGCATAGCTAGAAGTGTCCGCATCACGGGAAATAGTCCATTCGTGAAGTCCCATGTACATCCAATTATTACTTGTTGCTTTTTCATAATCATAATTATACATAATAAGATTCCATGCACTTGGACTTGCTGCAAATCCATAATCACTTACATACATTAATCCTATCTTTGCTTGATATTCTGTTGCATCAGGATTTATTATTTCATTTGAATATGTTACAGATGGTATTGATTCAGCTATATTAATCCATGTGTTTCCTCCGACTTTCCATGTCGTTAGTGCTATCTTATTTGACCATTCTGTTCCTAAATAATTTATGAAATTTGTATTTAAATTTGTTTTATTTAAATTACTTTTACTCCATATGTTTGTTTGTGTTGAATTATTCCAATAATATGATGCTATATTTGCATAATTATTTCCTTTATATGTTGAATCACCTACTGTATATGCTCCATAATAATCTCCATCTGTTCCTAGTTCATCTGTTGTCATATAATCATATTTTATTAGTTTTACTAATTGTTTTCCACTTACTCCATGGTAGTTTTCTCCGAATACTCCGACGATTCTATATAAGTTATCAGTTGGACACGGAGTTGCATCACTTCCGAAACACACAAAATTATTAACTCGTCTTGGCAATCCGGCGTATCTATATGAATTGTCTCCAGCTCCATTTGCTAGAGTACTATCGTGATAATATATTTTAGAAATATCAGAACCATATTGAGAATATGATATCACACAGTCACTTAAACTTTGTCCACTTGCACAAGCATCAGCTATCGATGGAATAAAAATATCAAAATATACATAACACTTATCTGATACATTACCAGAAAAAAACACAGTTTTTTTTGTATCATCCCATGATAGTTCACTGCCATTTTCGCATCTTGACAATTCAGAATTAAATTTATATCCATCTGTGGGCCAGTTACTTTGTGTTACTAATTTATAATCTCCGGCACCTTCTGTTTGTTCCAAATTTAAGGCAATTCCCTTGGTAACTTTATTTGGTTCATTTATAGTCTTTTCTTCATATGAATTATTTTCGTTTAAATAAGTAAAAACTACTATAACAAGTGATATAACTAATACAATCATTGACATCATTTTTCTTTTATTTTTCATAGACTTACTCCTTATTATTATAAAATAATTTTAAGCCATTTTGTCTTAAAAGTCAATAAGCCATTTTGGAATATGATATCTTTTATGAGAGGTAAAAAATATGAATAGATTAAAAGAACTCCGTGAAGATAAAGATATAATACAGAATGATATAGCTAAAGTTTTAGGTATTACTCAAACAGGTTATTCTAAATATGAAGTAGAAACTAATGATATACCTACGGATGTTTTAAAAAAATTAGCTAAATATTATAATACCTCGATTGACTATTTATTATACCTTACTGATGAAAGAAAACCCTATCCTAAATCTATTGTTGATATAGAAAAAACAAGTTCAAAATAATTAATAAGAACTTGTTTTAATTTGTAACTTTGCTATTTAATGAATCAGCATATCCAATTAACTTTAATTGATCTTCAGTTGCTAAATATATAAATTTATCTAATAATTCTTTTTCTTTGTTACTTAAGTTTCTATTCATATATTTTATTGGAGTATCATCATCTGTTAATCCTAGTAAATAGTCTGTACTAGTTTCTAAATATTTTGCTAACTTTATTAATACTGTAGCACTTGGATAACCCACTCCGGATTCATACATACTTACAGATTCTTGAGTTACACCCACTGCTAAAGCTACATTTAATTGACTTTTATGTCTTTTTTCTCTGATTATTCTTAGATTTTCCATACTGCACTTATTCCTTTCACAAATTAATTTTATAATATTAATTTATATTAAAAATAAGTATATATTATATCGGTTATAATTTTAATTTATACAAGTAATAACTTAGATTTATTTTCACTAAATCACAAAATTCCGGCCATTTTTGAGTTAATTTACACATTTTTCCAGAATTTAGGTATTTAAAAACCACTGTTAAAGTGGTTTAATAACAATATGTCTGTTAGGTTCTTCGCCTTCACTTTCGGTTTTTACACCTTTAAAATCAGTTAAGGCACTATGAACTATTCTTCTTTCATAAGATGTCATATTATCTAGTGCAACCGGTACGTTCGTAGAAACTACCTCTTTAGCAGTTTTCTTAGCTAACCATTCTAATCTTTTAATATTTTTTTCTTTGTAATTAGAAACATCTAAATTAAATTTGTAATATATTCCTGTTGTATTTTGAATATATTGTTTTGCTAAGGTTTCTAAAGCTTTTAAAGTTGCTCCTTCTTTACCAATTAAGATATAGTCTTTATTAGAAAACATTCTTATTGTAACTCTGTCATCTTTGTTAGTAAGTTCCATTGTTACCTCAAGGCCCATGTTTTCTACGGCTTGTCTTAAAAATTCTTTTATTTCATTATTAATATCAGTTTTTAAATAAGCTGTTACTTCATAAATAGTTCCTTGAAATAACTTACCTTTTTTAACTGTGCTTGTGTATAAGAATTCTTCTTTGGAAATATTATTTTCTTCCATTAAAGCACTTAATGCTGCTTCAACACTTTTTCCCTCTTTAATTATCTTTTCCATACTTCATACCTTCTTTCTTAACTAATTTATCTTTTATTTTATCTTTTTTATTATTATCTTTCTTATTATTAGTTAAGTCTTTGTTATTAACTTTATTAATAATTACATTTTGTACTGCGATAAATGCATATGTTACAATCCAGTAGAAAGCTAATGCTGTTGGTAATGTTAATGATGCATAAGTTATAACTACAAGCATTACATATAACATTGTTTTCATTTGTTTAGCTGCTTCTGGAGCTGCATTACCTGTCTGAGACATTGTTTGTTTAAATGAGAAATATGTTGATACAGCGATTAAAACTAAAAGTAGTAAATATAGATAATTACCAGTTTTAATTCCCACTAGTGGAGTCATACCTAAATTAAATGTTAATAATGTTTCTTCATATATTGCTGGGGTTCTATAAATTGCTTGTAAGAAAGCAAAGAATAATGGTAATTGAATGAAAGCCATTAAGCAACCAATCATTGGATTTACTTTATATTTTTTGTATACTAACATCGTTTCTTGACTTTTAGCCATTAATGATTCATTATCTGTTCTATTACGATATTTTCTTTCAATCTTTTCAATTTCAGGTTGAGCTTTTTTCATATTCATTGTTTGCTTAGTACTTTTTATTGTAAATGGTAAAAGTATAAGTCTTATAGCTAGCCCAATAAGTATTAAAGAAATACCAAAGTTACCAACTAATTTACCTAAAGCAAGGATTAAGAATGCCAAAGGTTTTACAAATAAGAATTCCCATAATCCTGAAGATTCATTTGATGTAACTTTAAAATCTGTACATGCTGGTAAATCTTCAAAATCAATATTTAATTGATCTTTATACTCTTTATATAAGTTATATAGTTCTCCATCTTTTTCTGGTAAACATACAATATCTTTTTCAAGCAGTTGGCCTGTTGCTTCATATGTTATTATTTTATTATCTTTATCTTTTATATATTTATTGTCACCACATCCACTTGTAAGTAATAAAACACAAACAAGTATAATTGCCATTACTTTATTTTTCATGAATTTCCTTTCTTCAGTGTATTTATTAAATCATTTTCTAAATCACTAAATGAAGCATGATTTGCTTCCTTTTTAATCATTATAATATAATTGTGATTATTTTTAAAGAGAAATCTATTATTATCTACAATATTTCGAAATTGTCGTTTAAATTTATTTCTAACTACAGCATTGCCTAATTTTTTACCTACGGCAATACCAAAGTTAGGTTTTGGATATTCTTTTTCTTTTGAAAATATAAAAACATATTTTCCTTTTATTTTATTTCCTTTATTTATAATCTCATTAAATTCTTCATGAGATTTTACCATTTCATATCTTTTCATATTTGCGTTTAGGAAAAAAAACCACATTAAAGTGGTTTTTTATTTACATAAAACTTTACGTCCTTTTCTACGACGATTCTTTAAAATATCAGTTTCTTTGCGAGCAAAAAACCCATGTTTTTTAGCTGCTTTTCTTTTATTTGGTTGATATGTTCTTTTCATAATATAATTTCTCCTTTTCTTTAATAGCGTTATTATTATAATATTAAAGATGGGAATAAGTCAAGAAAAATTGCTATTTATAGCTGTTTTAATGTCAAATTATCTACTTTTTTGTATAATATCCTTGATGTAATTCGTGTGTAAATGTTATTTTAGGAAGAGTTCGTACTAATTTTGTGTCTTTGGTTATTATATTTAATTTTTTGTTTTCACTATCTTTAGTATATTCTGGTTGATATGAACAAAAAGGAATCGATGTAAGATCAAATGCTTCAAGTAATTTTTGATGTAACTTGCTTGATATAACATTTTTTTGTTGAAAATCTAAATCTTTTTCATGGGATATAACACCATCACATGAAAGATAATAATCGTTTATAATAGATATATTTTCTTGATTATTTGTATCGTAAAGAATCCTTATTAATCTAAAAAGTGTAGAATTTGTCTCAGATAATGATTTATACATACCTTGCATTTCATATGCACTATATGTTGGATAATCTTCATAACTTACAAATTTAATAGTGTCTAACTTAGATAGTATCTCATCTATTATATGATAAATGTTATATAATGCAATTTGATAATAGATATTATTTTTAGATAGTTCTTCCCTATCTTGCTTGCTTAAATAATCTTTTGTTACCGCAAACTCTAACTCAATTAATGAATTTAAATAATCAAATACTTCTTTAGAAAATTTAGCTTTGTTTGTTAGTAAAAGCTGTTTTATTTTTTCTTTTGATTCTAAAATATTAGCCATATGAAAAATCTCCCTTCAAGTTAAAAATTATTCTATCACATTTTTATAATTATTCAACTATTTTAGGAAGATTATAGATAAAAGTAAATTTGTAATAATTTGTTTTTAGGCTTTTGTTATAGTCATACATTTTAGAGAATTTAGCATTATATTCAATACCATCTTTAAGCATATATAATATAATGTTGCACCATTCAGGATGTTCTTTATAGTATTCACTCTTTGTGTAGTATTCTTTTACTTCTTTGAAATTATATGGTAATACTACTTGATCATAAATGATTAAATCATCAGAAATAGAAAGTATTCCAAAAGTTGATACTTGTGATTTTCCCATAGCTAAATTTACTGCTCCAGAATTAACAAATAGTTTATTTTTGTATACTTTTTCAAAGTTGCGATGAGTGTGGGCAAAAAGATAAATATCTACATTGTAATATTTAATTAACTTATCAAACATTTCGTAAGACGTATTAGTTATTATATCCCTACTTTTATATGGGCTTCCGTGTGACATACATATCTTTTTGTTACCAATGTTAATTACCTTTGTTGTTGGTAATGTTTTTAAGTATTCAATGTTTTCTTCTGATAATTGGTTATAAGTATAGTAAAATGAATAATATTTTTCAGTGACATCACCAGCATTCGTGGTAAGATTTAATAATGATTCTTCTCTATTTCCTAAAATTATTTCTGCATTTAATTTTTTTAGCGTATCCAATACTTTGTTATCATCTGGTCCATCAGTTAAAAAATCACCACATACTAAATATTTGGATATGTTTTTATCCTTTAAATAATCTAAGGCTTTATTTAATAAAAATAAATTGCCATGTATATCATTTAATATTGCTACTTTTTCCATTTTACATCTTTTTTATTATAACATGTTTTTTTGTTAATAACTAGCCATTTTTGTGGATTGTGGATAAAATGTTGATAACTAGTAAAATTTATCCACAGAATTAACAACATTTTATCAAAATTTGCGGTGTTGATAGAATGGGGATAAGTTGGTTGTGAACAAAATTTTGTTGATAGTGTTGATAACTTGTTAGAATATGCATAAATTCTAGGTTTTTGATGTTGATAATTTTGGGGATTATAAAAAAGTTATCAAAATTGTAAATTTAGTCTTTTATTTTTGTTCAAAATGGGTTAAAATTTAGTTAGGAAATTTAGTTAGCGGGGTGAGGTTTTGAAAACTGATGAGCTTTTTTTACGTTTTTTAAATGATATTCAAACTCAAGTTAGTGATACAACATATAATATATGGTTTTCAAAACTAGAGCTTTTGTCTATTGTCAACAATGTAGTAACAATAAAAGTTCCAATGGAAGTTCATAAGCAAATGCTTAGTGGAACATATAAAGATATTATATCTAATTCGTTCTTTGCCATGACAGGGATTTATTATACATTTAAGTTTATAACTGATGATGAGGTAGAAAACTTTGTAGAACCTGTTGTTCCAGAAGAATCTGTAGGAAAAGAGGTAGAATGGAATACTAATTTAAATCCTAAATTTACTTTTGATAACTATGTGGTTGGAAATTCAAATAGGTTAGCATTTGTATCTGCTAGAGCAGTTGCGGAAGCTCCTGGTACTATTCACAATCCATTATTTATTTATGGAAGAAGTGGAATAGGGAAGACACATTTAATGCAAGCAATAGGTAATTATATTAAAGATCATTCTAAGTTGAAAGTATTATATACTACAAGTAATGAGTTTAGAGATGAATTTACTGGTATTGCTACAAGTAATAATAAGATGGGATATGCAAATGATTTTAAAGATAAGTATCGAAGTGTTGATGTATTAATAATTGATGATATTCAGTTTTTAGTAGAAGCAGAGAAAACTCAACAAGAGTTTTTCCATACGTTTAATGCATTACATCAAGCAAATAAACAGATAATTATAAGTAGTGATAAGAGTCCAGATGACTTAAAAAAAATAGAGGAACGTCTTCGTAGTAGGTTTATGTGGGGATTACCTGTTGATATTTATCCACCAGATTTTGAATTAAGAGTAGCAATTTTAAAGAAAAGAATTGCTGGAGAAGCTATTAATAAGTATATTCCTGATCAAGTAATTGAATATATGGCTTCTAATCTTGGTAGTGATATACGTATGCTTGAAGGTTCTGTTACTAGGTTGGTTGCATATTCAACAATCATGGGATCAGAAATTGATTTAAACTTAGCGATGGAAGCTTTAAAAGACTATATTAATAAAGGAATTAGTGAAAAGAACGATATTAATAAAATACAAAAAGTCGTTGCTGAATATTTTAAAATTTCTATTGATGATTTAAAATCTAAGAAAAGGAACTCAAATATATCATTCCCTAGGCAGATTGCCATGTACCTATGTAGAAAACTAACTGATGAATCTTTTCCTAAAATAGGTATTGAATTTGGTGGTAAAGACCATTCAACAGTTATGCATTCCTGTGAAAAAATAGAAAAAGAAATTTCTACTAACAAAGACTTGAATAAAACTATTGAAATTTTAGAAAAAGAAATAAAATAAACAAGCTATTAATTCTTTTTCC
>OIYR01001608.1_pt1 | contig 11074 bp, 11 predicted proteins | sample 1588221 | NCBI WGS metagenome assembly OIYR01 (sample SAMN03283292) | human gut metagenome | biome: human-associated habitat; material: feces | host: Homo sapiens | place: Peru | collected 2012 | reverse complement strand
TCCATGATTCACTAATAAATAATGGTGTTCCTATTGCATCACTTACATCTTCATGATATATTTCTTTTGTTGCATCTATTCCTTTTTCTGCATATTTTGTTCCTTGATATTCTAAATTATATCCCTCTGGAGCTGTTATCTCAAAAACTTTATATTCAATAGAATCATCTGCACCCAGCTCACATTTATTTTTTCCTTTAGGTAATCCCGATATAGTTACAGTTCCATTTTCAGTAGTAAATTTTGCTGCCTGACTCACTCCATAAGTCCAACCACTCGTTTCTTTCCATTCTTTTTTATTATAAGAATAATATCTTATGTTTTTATCTTTAACATCTTTATCTATCCAGTTTCCATTGAAATTATCTCTTGATGTTGCATAATTTGTTGCAGTACTATGTGTTTGTATGAATTTTATTGCCGTATCCCAAGCATAGCTTGAGCATAAATATGAATTGGCTTTTCTTCCTACATCTATACCTTTTGCTAGCGTGTAAGCTTGACTCCATTTTATATTTGTATATGGTACTTGTTTTTGTTTTATTACTGCTACATTATTTTCTTTTATTATATTTAATATTGCTTGTTCTTCTAAAGTATAATCTCCCTTATCTTTTTTTAATGTATTATCAACACTCTTTTCAAAATCTACATGAAGAAATCTATTTTTTAACTCATAATTGGTATCAGTCAATAAATTATAAAAGAATTTTTCTAAAAAGGTCATATCTTCAGAGATATTTTTATTAAAATTTCGATAGTTTGCCCTAACAAGTGCATTTCTAAAGTACCATGAATGTTTAGCAAACATTTCATCATTAACATTAAATCCAAATGTTTTTAAATATTTAATCATAAAAACTGCCACTGTTCTTGTATTGCCTTCACAAAATGGATGTATTTGCCAAATATTGGATGTAAACATGCATATATGCTCAATGGCTTCATCTAGAGATAAATCTTTATAAGAAAAGTTCTTTTCTTCTGAAAAATCATATTTTAATAGATCCATAATATTTTCATAAGAAGCATAAATAACTGTATCATAATTTAATACCCATTCCTTCTTTGTAAAATTATAATCCCTTAATTTACCCGCATGAAAATATACATTCTTAAATAATTTTTGATGAATATTAATAAGTTCAGTTGGACTAAAATTAAAAGAATTATCACTTAATATCTCTGTTATTTTCACCGCAACCTTATCTGCTTCTTCACTATTATTTTCTTCTTTATTTCTTTTTTCTGTTTCATTATAATAACTATTTATCCTATTTTCTACATCTTTAATATCTAATTTTCCTTCAATATGATCTTTAGCAGTATCAATTAAATATTTTGATGGCTTTAATCCATCGACTTCTTGAAGACCAATCGCCATTTCCCATGCTTTAGTTTTTTCAATTTCACTTAAATTACCTTCTTTAATATATGTAGAAAGCTCTAAATTCCAATTTTCTTTATTCATCATAACCTCCAAGACACATCTATTATATCATTTTTATCATAAAAAAACAATATTCAAAGTGCAAATTTTGCACTTTGAATATCTTTCGTTGCACTTTGAAATCTAAAATCTAAAATATATAAATGGATTATAGCTTGATGCTAAAATACCCACAATACTAAGAATAAATAATACAAGTATTATAACATCACCCATTTTATTTTTCTTATCTAACATATTTTTAAATATTGGTGTACATGCAAATATTGCTAAAATAAATACTAATATTGTTTTTACCCTAATTATTTGATAATGATTAAATACACTTAAATTACCAAATCCATGGGCACCAAACAATGTTTTAATTGCTTCCACTAAAGTACTTGTATCTGTAAAATAAAATATTATAAACCCAAAAGTAACTAAACTAAATGTATAAATATGTCCAAACACTTTAGGTAATTTATCAATATTTTTAAATACAAACTTTTCTAACACTAATAAAACAAAATAGAAAAGCCCCCAGAAAACAAAGTTCCAACTAGCACCATGCCATAAACCAGTCAAAGCCCATACCACAAATAAATTAAATATATGACGCATTCTTTTACATCTATTTCCACCTAAAGGAATATAAACATAATCTCTAAAAAAAGTTGATAAAGATATATGCCATCTTCTCCAAAAGTCAGTTATAGTGCGAGCAATATATGGATAATTGAAATTTTCTAAATAATTAAATCCAAGCATTTTACCTAAACCAATTGCCATGTCGCTATATCCACTAAAATCAAAATATATTTGGAAAGTAAAAGCAATACCACCCACAACCATGCCAATAACACCTAACTGTGCAATATTAGAACCAAATAAAGTATCAGCAACATAAGCCATTTCATTTGCTATTACCACTTTTTTAAATAAACCAATAATAAATCTTCTAATACCTGTTGCAAAGTTTTCTATATTTTCGCACCTTTCATCAAGTTCTTCATTAACAGTTTCATATCTAACTATGGGTCCCGCAATAAGCTGAGGAAAAGTACTAATATAACACCCTAAATTAATAATACTTTTTTGCACAGGTACTTTACCTTTATAAACATCAATAACATAAGTAAGTATTTGAAATGTATAAAAACTAATACCTATTGGTAAACTTATACTTAAAAATTTAATATTTAAATTAAATAAATTATTTATATTGTCTAAAAAGAAATTAGTATATTTAAATATAAAAAGCAATCCCAGATTAAACACTAAATCAATTATTAACCATTTCTTTTTACTACTACTTTTATCCATTACTAAAGCAATATAATAATTAACTAAAATAGATAAAATCATTAGAATGACATAAATTGGTTCCCCATAACCATAAAACATTAATGAAAATATAAGTAAAACAATATTTCTTGTCTTTCTTTTTTTAGGCACAAAGTAACATATTAAGAATATTGGAAGAAAACAAAATAAGAAAATTAAACTAGAAAATACCATTATTTTACTCTCCCTTCAAAATCATAATCATATTGGTCAAACATACTTGAACCACCTTCATATAAGAATAATACTTTAGAAATATTATTATCACTAACATACTTACTTAAATTAAATTCTTTATTTTTATATTCATCATATCTTAAGTTAATAACATGTGTTTTATTAAAAGAACTAGCTATTAAATAATCTATTTGCCAAGAATAAGAATCCCCGATAATAAGTAAATTTTCTTTATCACTATTATGATAATCATACACCACATTTCCATATTGGCCATTAAAATATTGCACATAATAATCATAATATTTATAATCTCTATCTAGTCTAATTTCTCTAGGTTTAAATAAACTATCAGCTTTTTTACCATTTACATAAACATCATAATCTAGTTTTATATCAACATCACTAATATAATCATTTATATTATCATTTAAAGCAGTTTTAGCAAGTGAACCATAATACTTTCTTTCTTTATGTTCTACGATATTAAAATTATTAATTGCATCAATACCAAACATATCACAAATATCTTTATAGCCATCTAATGCTCCCTTTATTGTCCAATGATGATCAGTTTTATAAAAGTATTCTTTATACTCACCTATACTTTTTACATCCATTACTCTAACATTAATATTACTATCTAACTTAATTACGAACTCATTAACATAATTACTTAAATTATCTTTCTTTAATGTTGTAAACTCATATCTCGTAGGAATATAAATATTTACATCTATTCCCTTCTTACTTAATTCATTAAAAAACTTTACTTGACTATCTAATCTTTCATCTAATTCTTTACTTGTATATTTATTTGTTAAATAATAAAACTCATTTACTTTATCATAAAATATATACTCACCATCACTATTCTTCTTTATAGGCACATCCTTAAACAGTATCTTATTACTTGCAAAATCCATTCTATTATACAAACTATTTATTTGATTATAAAGTGGAAAATAATTCGTCACTTTATTTTCAACACTATTTTCTATTCTTCCCACTACATTATTTATTTTATCAATAACATTATTAACATCTTTTTCTTTATACTCTGAAAAATTATCCATATTCATACTTCTAATTCCCATTTTAACAAGCAAAAACTTACATGGAATACATAAACAAACACCAAATAAAATAATTAAAAATGCTATTACTAATTTTTTATCTTTTTGCATAAGTATCACCTAATAACATTTTACCACAATAAAATTTTTAAGTATAGAAAAACTCACCAATTTGGTGAGTCAAATTATTTAACAAATGGTATTAAAGCCATAAATCTTGCATATTTAACTTGTTGAGCAATATGTCTTTGATGTTTTGCACAAGCTCCTGTCATTCTTCTAGGTAAAATCTTGCCTTTATCATTTATATATTTATTGATAATCATAACATCTTTATAATCTACGCTTTTTCCAGCACACATTTGACATATTTTCTTTTTCTTACGATAAAATTCTGCCACTTTACTTATCCTCCTTTACTTAAAATGGTAAATCATCACTACTTAAAGTAAATTCATCTCCAAAGTCTTTATAAGGATCTTCACTAATATCAGTTGTTTCAACAGCACTTGATGTTGCTAGAGCTTCTGGACTATATGCTACACTATTATTACTAGCTGGTGCACCATAGTTTGCTCCTCCTGGATTACTTCCATTTTCATTTCTACTTCCTAAAAATTCAAAATTATCTACCACAACATCAGTTGTATATCTTTTAGTACCATCTTGAGCATCATAACTACTGTTTCTAATTCTTCCTTGAACTAAAATCATTTGTCCTTTACGGCAATATCTATTAATAGTTTGTGCACTTCTATTAAATGCTACACAATTAATAAATTCCGTATCTCTTTCACCATCACGACTTACAAAATCACTTTGGCAAGCTAGTGAAAATCTTGAAATTTCCATATTACTTTGGGTCATTCTTGATTCAGGATCACGTGTTAATCTTCCTGTTAATATTACTTTGTTCATTCTTATTCTCCTTCAACTTTGATAATTAAATGTCTTAAAACATTTTCATTAATAGAAACTTTTCTATCAAATTCTTGAAGGGTTTCATTGTTAACTTCAACAGTCATAACATAGTAGTATCCACTAACTTCTTTTTTAATTGGATAAGCTAATTTTTTTCTACCCATTTCTTTGAATTCGATAACTTTAGATGGTTTCTTGTTTATAAGTTTTTGTAAATCTTCACTAGTCTTTTTAATAGTTTCTTCATCTAATGTTGATTTAACTATAAACATAATTTCATACTTAGTCATCAATATCCACCTCCTTACGGTCTTCTCGGCTTCCTTAGAAGCAAGGAGTAATTTCCTTTACTCGCAAGTATTATAACAAATATATGTTCAAAATACAAGAAAAATGTAAAGTTTTTTATTCACTTTTCAACAATAAATCATTTATTTTATTAATAGCTTTAATAGTATCTTCAAAAGTTATATTTTTAGCATAGTCATTTTTATTTTGATAATCTCTCCATAAACTTTTCAAATTTTCATTTTTGCTTATTAAGTTAATGAAATAATTAGAATCATTTAAAAAATCAGTTGTTCCTCTACAATCACAAGTATTATTAATAGCTTTAACTAAAATACCTTTATTAATATTATTCCATTTTAAAGTAGTAAACATATATAAATCATAATAATCTTTCATTCTTGAATTAACAACACTTCTTGAAATAATAGCTTCAAACTTTTCAGCAATAACAGTTTCAATATTATACGATAAAATACTTATTGTCTCATCACCAAATATAGTATTATACTCATAATCTATTTCTTTTAATGTAATAACATCACCAGTAGTAATATCAATCAATAAATGTGTTCTCAAATCATCTAAATAAGCTAACAAATGAACCTTAAAACCCGGATATTTCTTTTCCAATCTCATTTCTTTAATAGAAAAAATTTCATATCGTATTCCGTCATTAACATCTATAGAAATAATATTTTCAATAATACTTGAAACATTTTCTTTAGTCAAATTCATTCCTTTTAAAGTTGCATCCATATCCATTGTACTTCTTTGATTAAATCCAAATATTGAAGATAATAAAAAACCACCTTTTATAATAATGTTTTCTTTATATTTAGAAATCGATATTCTTCTAATTAATGCTTCAAACATTACATTTTGAATAATATATTTACTATCTAAATTATATTTTTGAGCTATATTTCTTGCTTTTGCTTTTAAGCTATCTTTATTCAACGTAACACCTCAACTTTCTTAATTAATTTTTTATAAACCCCAAGTTCTTTAGCATACAAAAATAACTTCTTTTCATTATGATTTCCAGTAAAGTACTCAATTAAAGCTTTATTACATAATTCTTTATCAAGTTTATCATAATATTTTACAATATCGCAAATTGTTCTTTCTAAATCATAACATCTTAATTTATTATTAAACATATCATCTACTTCTATTAAACCAAGATTATATACTTTTTTAGAAACATAATATAATTTTACATTTTTAATATTTTGCAAATATCCTTTATAACCAGTTGGTACAGTTATATCATATATAATTGGAATTCTTTCACATAAATCCAATAAATATAAGGATGATAAACTAGAATAAATACCATATTTGCTATTTGATAAATTTTCATACATTGAATCTGGAAATGTTTGTTCATTCATATATAAGCCATTTTTAATTCTTTTAATTAATCCCTTTTTAACTAACATCGTAAGATAAGTTCTTGGAATCTTAGCCTTCGTAACATCACTAGTTTTTAAATATTTTCCATTGAATAACCCCATAATTTTATCTTCATTTTTCACAAGTTTTCTTTCCTTTCGTACTTAAATTTTATCATACTTAAGTACAAAAGTAAACAATTATTTACTTTCTACACTGAAAATCATTTTTATTTCAGTGTAAAAGAAATTATTGTTCCCATAAAACACCATAAGCCTTTGAATAATTAGAATCATCATTTATAGTTTCAAGTAAATAAACTTTTTTATTCGTTCTAACCAATGCTTTTTCTTTCTTTAAATCTACTTCTTCTAATTTTTCTTCACCATCAGTTAAATAATCAAGCAAAAAATCAATTTCATCAAATGACAATTTCTTCAATTTATCAAAATTCAAAATACCTCCTTTCTCCTTTATATTGCAGGTTTATACAAAAAGATATCCAATCTACTACAAAAATAATACACTAAGATAAATATTGTGTCAAGAAAAAAATTCCATAACCTAAGTTACAGAATTTATTTTTTCTTCTTACTTACTTTATTTGCCTTTTCTTTTATACTTTCTTTTTTCTTTATTTCTTCTACATTTTCTAATACAACATCATTATTTACTTCAATAACTTTTGTACCTGCTACTATATCATGAAGACCACGATTATCTTTTCTAAACATAACCATTATTAAGTTTAACATATAAACAAGTGATGAAATCATACTAATTACATACGTAACATAATAAAATTTAACTCCATCAACTATATATACGGCTCCAACATTTATTAAACTTAACCATATGTTATTTAATATAACAATTCTAATTAAATACTTCCAAAAATTAAGTTTCTTATCATTATTACTAACAACCCTTAACTTCATTACTTTTTTACCTAATGTTTGACCATTCATTACAAGTGGTAAAACCCCAAAGTAAAGTATCAAAGCTGCCGCTGAAAACACACTACTATAAGTTCTATATTTATAAACCTCATAATTTAGCTCAATTATTTCATCTTTATAATCATGACTACCATCTTCTGTACTTTTTCTTACTACCTCATTATATTTTTCATAAGTATCTTTATACTTATCTTGATATGGATCTATTGGTAATAAATTAATTAAGCTAACTACTAAAGATACAATAACTATATCAATTACAAATGCAATTATTCTTTTTAAACTCGTATCCATAAACTAATCCTTATTTTTTGCAAACAATTCTAATATTTGTAAGAATATATTTATAAAGTCTAAGTATAATTCTAACGCTCCATAAATAGCTAAATTATCTTCAGGAAGCCCAGTTGATTCCAATGCCTTAATCTTTTGAACATCATATGCTGTAATACCTAAGAATAGTAATAAACAAATAATACATAAAATTATTTCAAGCATACTATTACCTAAGAAAATATTTATAATTGATACAACAATAACCCCAATTAAAGCCATAAGTAAATAAAACCCAACCTTAGACAAGTCTACATTCGTCTTGAACCCTATATATGCCATTACCCCAAATACTACTGCACTAACCAAGAATACCATCATTACACTTGATAATTCATAAACAACAAATATACTTGAAAATGTTAATCCACTAACAAACGCATATAGAATAAAACATATCTTCGCAGCTGTTGGACTCATTTTCATAACTCTTGCAGATAATACAATAACCAAAATAAATTCTAGTACGATAAGTATCCAAAAAGCACTTCCTGCAAAAATGTTTTCTAACATTCTTTCATTCATAGAGACACCAAACCCAGTAACATATGTTACTAAAAGTCCAATACACATCCATAAAAATGATTTACTTAATAACTTATTATCTTCCATCAAACATTCCTCCTTTTTTATACATTAAATCGAAAATAACAAATATCTCCATCTTGCATTTCATATTCTTTTCCTTCAACACGAAGTTTACCAGCTTCTTTAACTAGTTTTTCATCTCCGTACATCTCTAAGTCACTAAAACTAGTTACTTCTGCTCTAATAAAACCTTTTTCAAAATCACTATGTATAATACCTGCACATTCCGGAGCCTTCATTCCAACCTTAAAAGTCCAAGCTCTTACCTCATCTGTACCAGCAGTAAAAAATGTTGCTAGTCCTAATAAATTATATGTTGCAAATATTAATTTATCAAGCCCACTATTTCTAATACCAACCTCTTGTAAGAATAATTCTTTTTCTTCATCTTCTAGTCCTGCCAAATCAGCCTCTAACTTAGAACACATAACTATAACTCCAGACCCTTCAGCTTCCGCATAATTTTTAACCATCAAAGAATATTCATTATCACCAACTGCAACATCATCTTCATTAACATTTGCTACATATATAATTGGTTTTATTGTTAAGAAACTAAAGTTTTTTAATAATTTCTTTTCATCTTTATCAAAACTAATTCTACGAAGTGGTGTATTTGCTTCTAAAGCAACTTTACATTTTTTTAATACATTTACCTCTGCTAAGGCTTCTTTATCTTTCGTAGTTATTGCTTTCTTTTCAATCTTTTCAATTCTATTATTTATTACTTCTAAATCAGCAAGTACTAACTCAATATTTATTACTTCAATATCACTTATTGGATCAACTTTACCAGTTACATGAGTAACATTCGGATCATTAAAACACCTTACAACCTCACATATTGCATCACATTCCCTTATATGCGATAGAAATTTATTGCCGAGACCTTCACCTCGGGATGCACCGCTTACTAGTCCTGCAATATCAGTAAACTCAAAAGTTGTTGGAACAACACTTTTGGGTTTATACATATTAGCTAAATAATCTACTCTCTTATCTGGAACAAATACAATACCAACATTTGGTTCTATCGTTGCAAATGGATAATTCGCCGCTAATATATTTTGTTTTGTAATTGCATTAAACAAAGTTGATTTTCCAACATTAGGTAACCCTACAATTCCTGCTTTTAAACTCATTTTTATACCCCCAATCCTACGCCAGCTCCAATACCTATTGGAAACTTAACTAAATACCATACAATTATAAATAATAAATAAACTATACATGTAACCGCAGCATATGGTAATTGATATTTTATAGCTTCCCCAATAGTTATTGGTTTATTACTTTGATTATAATTTTCTAAATATGCAAGATAAACAACAAAATATGCAAATACTGGTGTAAGACCTAATGTAACACTACTTCCCAGTCTAAATACTAGTTGTGTAAATTCCGGTGAAATACCAGCATTCATTAATTTAATAATAACTCCACTAGCAATATTATAACTAAATAATATTGTGGGTTGAAATAATGCAATAACCCCAGCAAAAACAAATAAAACTAATATTAAAGGAAGCCCAGCAAATTCACTATTTTGCATAACATTTGTTAAAGCTCCAGCTACAACATTACCAATATTTGATTGTTTAAATATATTTATAAATGCTGATGCTGCAAATATCATAACAAGTATTTTACCAACCCCATTTAATGAATGGCCTAAAGCATCAACAAATTCTTTATTATTCTTTATTGTTTTAGCACCAATTCCATAAGCAAGACCTAATATTACAAAGAACACTGCTACAACAAATACAAATCCATTACTAAAAAATGAATTATAACTAAACAATTTATCAATATATAAACTTTGACTATAATCAAGTAAATTACCTGAAAAAGGAAGTCCAGGTATAATATTATAAATAAATATTAACATATAAATTAATCCTGCAAACAAAGAAAATAATAGACCTCTCATTTGTTTTCTTGTTAACACTAATTCTTCTTCAACCTCTTCACTATCAAATTCATACTTAGGTAATTTTTTAACTAAATAATTTTCTGTTACATTTGTAATAACAAAAGCAAGGATTATAATTAATACTATATTAGAAAATAAAAATCCCCAACTTGATATAGTATATCCACTATTAATAACATGGACATTATCTAAGGTAATATTTATTAAACTAGAATCATAACTAGTTAAAAACAAACTTAAAGCACTACCACAAGTAAGTCCAGCAAATGTTGTAATAATACCAATCATCGGATTTCTTTTACCATATAAAAATAATAATGCTCCTAAAGGAACTAAAATGATATAAGATAAATCTCCAACTAAACTTGCAAGTATTGAAATTAAAACTAATACAAAAGTTACAGTTGTTTTCTTAGCTTTTTTAGTCATTAATGTAATAATTGTTTTTAAAAATCCACTCTTAACCATTATACCAATACCTAAAAGTATAATAATTAAATGTGTAAGTACTGCATAATTTGCAAAATTACTAACAGTACTAGTAAATATATATTTAAGACCACTTAAACTAAATAAAGAATTTACAGCTTCTGTAGTAACTTGAAAATCTCCAGTAACACTT
>OIYR01001606.1_pt1 | contig 11080 bp, 6 predicted proteins | sample 1588221 | NCBI WGS metagenome assembly OIYR01 (sample SAMN03283292) | human gut metagenome | biome: human-associated habitat; material: feces | host: Homo sapiens | place: Peru | collected 2012 | reverse complement strand
GGAACTTTATGTTTGAAAGTTTGGTTATTTTATTTGAACATGTCCCTAATATTATGAGAGAATTATGTAATGAGATATTAATTATTTTAAATGATGAGGATTTTGATATTAAATATAATAAATCTGTATGTTTTGATTTGTTTAATGATGATCTTGATAAGTTATTTAATAGTAAGTGTTTGAATTATGCTAGCGATATAAAGATTAATTATTTAGAGATGGTTAATGGTAAATATTTTGGTATTATTAATGAACGTATAATAATATTGGAATATATTCATAGTAAAAAAATTCTTAATTTATATTGTAGTATAGATGATGCTGCTATAGAATTATATTTTTATGTCATAATTAAGAATATAAGACTGGAAAAATTTATTAAATTTACTAAGATTAGATTATTTGGTAATAAGTATTATTTATAAGCCTTTGTATATTTCTTCTGTATAAAGCCGTTTCAACTTCTTTAATATTCGCCATAGTCAATTTTGGGTCGGAAAGAATCAAATATTCCGCTATCGTTCTTCTGTCGGTATTTTCTTTTTCCATTATTTCTTTTATATATTTTATTCTCTCTTCGCCGAATTGATTTTTCGGAGTAGATATTTCAAAAGCGATATACGAAAGATAGCCTTTATTATTTTCGCCTATATAGGAATTGGTTTTATATAAATTAATTTCATCTTGATTAAACATACTTCTTATTAAAGCCTCTTTATAGTCGGTGGCAATCTCCTCTGAAATATTTGTGCTTACCATAATAAGACTTAAATCTTTTTCGCTCGATAAAGTCGATATTTGATAGGCGCTTTCGTCTATTTGTCTATATCTTCCCAAAACTTGCGCCTCGATTAAAGTTTTTCCTCCCAAAACTCTCATCTCTGGCTCTCTAACAAGTATTAATTTTGAGCAACTTAAAATAAATATAAAAACTATTATAATTAAACTATATAATTTCATTTTTTAATCTCCTACAAATTTTTAATTATTTCCTTCCAAATAAGATATTACATCCGAAAAAGGCATTGGCTCTAAACCGAATTTATCTCCTTCAAAAGCTATAAGTTGTTGTTTATGCTGACTCGCTTTATCCAAATTTTGGTCTCTAAAATAAAAAGTAGTAAATACTTTATTTGCCGAAATGCTAACTTCAACCGCGTTTGCATCATAACCAAATTGAACTATATTCTCAACCGTAGATATTCCAGGGTTAATCGGTCTTATAAGTTCTATTAAAAATTTTGAAAATTCCGTTGACATTTTGCTTATTCCTACAAAGAAAGTCGCGGGTTTTATAGCGCTTAAAGGATTAATTCCAATTCCCGAAATATCTCCCGTAAGATTAACCAATAATTTATCATCGTCTATTTTGCTTCTGTTTTCGGGCGAAAGCAAATACTTAAAATTAATATCGCTTGCCAACATACGCATATCGTATTTTATACTGCTTGCATTAAAACTTCCCAAATCTAAATTAAGCCAAGGCAAATGAATCGCTCCTCTTCTTGGCGCGGTTTCATTAGATATTGACGCTAAAAATAAATTGTCGTCAAATTTTTCGCCTCCAATATATAAAGAAGATTTTAAATCCTGTATTGTAAATCCATGTCCTTGCACTTTAACCGCCGAAGAAAAATCGGTTATTCTTATGCTATCGTCTATAAAAGGAGCAATTTTCAAATAAACTCGTAGCTGCTCAAAAAATAGATTCGGAACTTGACTAACTAAAGGAGTATATCTTGCCGCTGTCGATATCGCTTGATTTGTAGTTGGCGTTAAATCAAAATGATAATCTATATTCGATTTTAAGCCTTTCAATACTATAGACATTTTATCTGAAGAATCCATATTAACAAAAAATTTATCCGTTATAAAATCTCCGTTTGCCATATTGTTTTTTAAATTTCCAATTAAACTTAATAATCCTCCAATTTCGACTCCGAAAGGAAGATATAAATTTTCCGTGTTTAATCCTATTTCATAATTTAAATTTGCATTTTTTATTATTGGCGTAAAATATCCATCAACGCTAACTTTTAAATTATTAGTAGGACTTTCCAAATTAAATTTTCTTATATTGGCATGCAAATTTTCTCCAAAATTAACATCCGCATCGGCTTGCAAAAAAATATCTTGAAGTTTATATTTTTCTTCTGTCGCGTAAAAAGTGCTATAATTTGTAAAACTTGCAAAAGTATTTTCTAAAGATAAATTATAACCTAAAGCGCTCGTTATACGAACATCGTCATCAAAAGGCAAATTTTCAAGCAATTCTGCAAATTTTGGCGAAAGCCATCTTTTCATTGAATAAGGCGCTATTCTTAAAGTATGAATATTAACAAAACCTTTTTTTAATCCCATTCCTTCCAAATCAAGATGCGATTTAAAATTCAAAAAATTATCCAAATCTAAATTAAGCTCCGAAACTTTAATTTTTTGAGAGAGCAAATCGGCGTTTGCTAAAAGTTTTAATTTTGCTTTTGCCGTAGAAGAAACATCTCCCGATAAATTATAAGAAAAATTATTTACTATCGCGTTAAGGTTTGCATCAATATCGTTTATCAAATCTCCGAAAATATTTAAATCGGCATTCAAAGAACCCCTTGCAAGTCCTCCGCTTAAATTAGCCAAAGGAAGAGTTTTAAGATTAATATTTAAATCGGTCGGTTCGTCAAATTTTACCTCTCCGTTCATAATTATATCGGACGAATTCATATATTTTGTAGAAATATTATCGACATAAATAATAGTATCCGATTTTTTATTTGGATTATTTATAGCGGGAGCGATTCCTAAAAGTCCGTTCAACGAAGAGATAACTCTAAAAGTTAAATCGGTATTATTTATCATATATCTATTTAATGCAAAAACTCTATCAATCGTTGTATTATGATTTATTTTTATATCGTCTCTTGAATTTTTATTTTTATTATAATTATAATTTATTTTTGTAATAGAGTTTAAATTATTTATAGCTATTAAATTAGACATTGATAAATTTATTTTTTCTAAAGATATATTAACATTATTATCAATATTATTTATAGTTCCCGCTGTTTTATCGGCGTTGGCATTAATTAAACCGCTCATATTCAAACCTAAAGAAGGCAAAAATATTGAAGTTAAACTATTTACTTTTTTCAAATCTATTTTTGCATATAATGTCTCTAAATTAATTCCAATATTATCTGAAAATATTTCTGTTGCGGATGCTATGATTTTTAATATTTCGTCATTTAAAAGTTCCGAAGAAATATTATCTATATAAACGGTTTGATTTGTTATATTATATCTTGCAAGCAAATTGAAAGCCGTTTGCATATCTTCTTTTTTAATTCCGTTATATTTAAAATTTGGCTTTTCTATTTCAAAATCAAATTTTAATTCAATTTCGTCTTCATTATTTTTATTATCAATATTTAAATTAAATAGCGGATTATCTTTAAATAAAGTTTTGCTGTCGTTATAAGTCAAACTATCGCTTATAAAACTTTTTATATCAATATCTTTCAATATTTCGGGAGCGTAAACGCTAATCGCTTTTGATAATTCAAATCTTTTTGTATGAACATCCAAATGCAAATTAAAATTGCTTAAACTTGCTATAAGTCCGTTATTCGGTTGATTTGTTATATAAGAAAAACTATCCGCTTTAAACGACAAATTATTTATTCTTATATTTTCAATATTCGCTTTTAATTTGAGAAAATCCAATTTGTGAAAATCGAAAGGCTCTTTATTAGTTTCTTTAATTTTTTCAGAAGGAGGCAAATCGGGCAAATTCCAATTTCCGCTTTCATCCGTAAACATATTAATATATAAATTGTCTATTGAAAATTCTTTTATATTTAATTTTAATAAAAATAAAGAAAATAATGAAAATCTTAATCTCAAATTATCTATAGAAATATTTTCAGCCTCATTAAATTTTGTAGAATTATAAAGCATAACATCGCTAGCTTGAATATTTGGAAATAAAATAGAATATTTAAAATCTCCAATTTCCAATTTTCTATTCATTGAAGAATAAACAATATTTTCTATTAAATTTTTTACTCTTTCGTTATTAAAATATATTCTCGCTCCGATTATTCCGATTATCAAAACGATTAAAATAATTAAAGGAATATATCTTTTCTTAAATTTTCTTTTAGCGTTATTATTTTTAATTTCATTATTATTAATATTTTCACCCAAAGGATTTTCGGCATTTGTTTCATTTTCTTTTTTTTTCTTTAAATTTTTAAATAAATCTTTTATCTTCATAATTTATAATTATATATTATATTCTTTATAAATAAATTGATATAGTAATTTTTTAATATTCGTTGTAATAATCATAATTATCGCTTTCATCTTCATAATAATAGTAATAATAATCAGAATTATAATCTTCTTCAATCTTGTTATTTGTATCGTTAAAATTATTTTCTAAATTTTCTTCAAATTCTTTTTGACTTTCTTCATTATAGTAATAATAATTATATTCGTCTATATTTTCCGTTTCGTCCTTATAATCGTAATATCCGTAATTATAATCCATACTCATTTCATTTGAAACGCTTAAATTGAATTCATAATTTCTCGCTTTTGAGATTCCTTTTTGCCAAGCTTCTTTAGTTAAATCTCTTTCAAAGATTAAATAATATTTTCCTTGAGGCAAACTAAATATATTTTCATCGTCCGTTTGTGGCATAGTTTTTATTTTTCCGTAAATATTATTTGAAACGGATATATTAACCGCTTGAGAATCGATTAAAAAATATTTTAATTTTATGCTCGATTGAATCGGAATATTAAAAGAAAAATAATCTCTATCAAAAGAATAATCTATAGCTCCTTTATAAGTTTTGTTAAATTCTATATTTTGAGCTTCTTCGGGTTTATTGTTAGGCTCGTTTTCCGTATATTTATCATAAGGTTTCGCTATTATATTTAATCTATATGGAATATTTAAAACAGTATTATTTGCCGATAAAACAAAATAATATGAAGAGTAGGGATATAATATTAATTTATCAATCGTCTCTCCGTCTCCCGTATTATTTATATCTTTAATCGTTATCCAATTTCCTTTATAATCGTATAATCTTAAGCTTGCATCAATCGAAGGCACGCCCGAAAGTTCTATTGAAATTGAATAAATATTAAAAGAACCGTTTGTAATTTTATAAGCGTCTATTTCCATATTTTTTAAATCTCCCGAAGTTAAAGCGGGATTATAAGTTTGGCTATAATATCCTTCTATCGTGTATAATCTATTATCGCTGTTGACTTCAATAATTTGAGCGTTGCCTATTTTATCGTTTGGCTCTTTTTCGTCAGTTTCTTTATATTCTCTTTTTTGAAGTATTAAACTATATTCCGTTTTTTCTCTTGATTCTATCGTTATATAATATTTTGGAAGCGTTGAAGAAAGCATATCGTTATGTTCAAAATACATTCCTTTCATTATTTGAATATCTTTATTTAATTTTATCATTTCGTTTGTATTTGAAGCGTTTACAATATAATCAGGTTCGCTTATAACTTTTATAATATTTTTTTCGTTGTCGTATAAAGTCATAGCGATATGAGATTTTGTAGAATTTGAAATATAAAAATCTATAATTTGAGTTTTTTCAATACCAAAATAATAATAATCTTTTTTTCCCGCTTCAATCTCTCCGTTTATCCCGTCTTTTGAAATATATTGAGCCGTTTCAAAACTATAATTTTTTTCGTTTTTATTTTCTAATTGACATTTAACTTTATTGCATGAAACAAATAATATAAAGGTTAATGAGATTATTAATTTTTTATTCATTTTTATTATTATATATTATAAAAATATATATGCAATAAAAAATATTTTATATCTTGCTTTATTAATTAAATTTACCTTCTTGGGCGAGGCGGCGGAAGATAATCATCATCTCCGTAAAGCTGTTTGTCAAGTTCTTCCTGTTCCCTGCGACGTTTTGCAATGCGTTCTTTATCACGCTGAAGGCGTCTGACAAATGTAATAATATATATCAGTATAAACAAAACGGCAAGTCCGAAAACAAGCAAAACAATTTTGTTTGTAAAGAACTTTTTAAGAGCGTTGAGAATTTTTAAAAATGTTGAAAGTTCAACTGTCTTTGCCGCTACTAAATCAACAGTAACTATTGTTTTTTCACCGAAAATTACATTTGCTTTACAAACGGAATCTCCCTTTGTTACCGGTGCGTCAAGGCTTTCAGGAGGATCGATAGGCTCAATGATTACATTTGACGGGTCAAGTGTGCTCGGCACAAGAGTTGTTATATCATCTTTAACCACAAGCTGAACGGTATCGGCATCCTTACCGTTATTAACAGGCACTTCATATGCAACATCGTTTTTGCGAACAACGGTGGTATATTTGAGCGAATCAAATGCCCAATCAAAAAGTGACTTTGCATCAATAAACGAGCACTTTGTTTTGATACCATCAAGTGTTTTAATAGGACTGTCCATAACGATTGCAAGATAATTATAACCGCCTTTTGAGGCTTTTGTGATTACGCAATAGCCTGCCTGCTCGGTTGAACCTGTTTTAATACCCTGTGCATACTTATAATAATATGTAATATGGAATTTATCAAGCATATAGTTGGTGTGAATAAAGTTTGTTTTGCCGAACTTATACTGCTGTGTTGATGAAATTTTATTGAATATATCATTTTTCATTGCGGCAAGAGTAATTTTTGCCATATCGGACGGAGTGGTGTAATGGTTTGGGTCATGCAAACCGTCGGGATTTACAAAATTTGTATCCTTACAGCCAAGCGATTTTACCCACTTGTTCATTTCTTCAACAAAAGCAGGGATATTGCCGCTGACGAATTCGGCAAGAACCTCACACGCATCGCAGGCAGAATGGACCATTGTTAAGTACAACAGTTCCTCTATCGCTATAGTTTGACCGATTTTAAGCCCGGCAACCTGAGCACCCGTACCATAAAGAGTTTCAATAGCATTCTTTGAAACGGTAGTGGTTTGCGACAAATCCTTAACTTTATTTATAGTTACCATAGCGGTAACGATTTTTGTAAGCGAAGCAGGATATTTTCTTTTATCCGCATTTTTTTCCGCAACAACAGGATAAGAATCATCATCAAGACTGATAAGCATATATGCGTCGGCATATATGGTAACATTCGGAGTATAAGTTGCCGCTTTTGCCGTAAAAGGAACGCAAAAAACGGTGAGCGAAACTATAACAATGCTCATAAAAAAAGAAAGTAGTTTTTTCATACACTTGACACCTCACAAAATAAATTATATTATAAATACATCATAACATAAATTATTTGATAATAAAAGACTAAATTTAATTTGAGGTAAACTTAAATGGTATATATTACAGGCGACACCCACGGTGATTTGAGCCTATTCAAAAACCCAAAGCTTAAAAAGCTGAATGATGATGACATCCTTATTATTTGCGGTGACTTTGGCTTTTTATGGGACGGAAGCGACAAAGAAAAAAAGGCTATTGAAACCCTTTCAAAGAAAAAATACACCATCTGCTTTGTTGACGGTGCACATGAAAATTTTGATATGCTCAACGCTTACAGACCGTACAGGTTTAAAGGCGGAACGGCACACAAAATCAGCCCTAATATCTTCCATTTGATGAGGGGCGAAATATTTACCTTTTGCGGCAAAACTTTCTTTTGTATGGGCGGCGGCGAAAGCGACGACATAGATATGCGAAAAGAGGGCGAAAGCTGGTGGAAGGACGAAATGCCTAATGCCGAAGAAATGAAAAACGGTGCGGACAACCTCAAGGATGCCGACTTTACCGTTGACTATGTTATCACGCACGAAGCACCGGCTATGGCAAAAGATTTCATCAGGCTTCATACAAACTCAGCCATGAAGCAAACACCGATTAACACATATCTGCAGGAACTGATGAAAAATGTTGAATATAATCATTGGTTTTTCGGCTCACTCCACATCGATTTGCAAATAAGCAAAAAAATGACTGCTGTATTTAACGAAATAATAAAAATAAGATAAAAAAACGCTCGTTTCGAATTAACGGAACGAGTCTTTTTTTATATATTCAAATTGTTTTCTTATTCCTATACCGCAAACTTGTATTGAAAAATACGGGCTTGTGTTTGCTTCTATGAGCACCCAACCTTTATCGGAATATGCAAAATCCCAACCGACAATCTTTTGTTCGGGAACTACGGTTACGGTTTTATCAACTATACTCAAAAGCTCGTTCCAATCCGGAAGTTGACTTCCTTTAATACGAACTCCGGTTTCGGGATGAACCTCAAACACCTCTTTATAATCGGTAATTTTTCTGTAGGCATCGGTTATGAGTTTGCCTGTTTTCAAATCAACAACAGCTGCAATTCCTCCGGCACTCAAATTATCAACAATGGATTCTCCGACACCGATTCTTACAACAGCGTAAAGATAAGAAGTATCCTTGCCGTTATAGTATGTAACAAAGCGGACGGTATTTATCGAGCACGGATGAAAAGCCGCCATTTGTTCCCCTTGATGCACAATCTCTTCCAGAATATAGTAATCGCTAACACAAAACATACTGTCAAATTCTTTTTGAAGTGTCTTGTTATCGGAAGAATCAATAAATCTTATACCGGCTCCTTGCGATGTGCACAAAGGCTTTACAATAATCCTCTTATATTCATTGATAAATTTGCTAAAATCTTCAAAATCTTCTTTACCGACTTTAATTGCCTTTCGCTTATAAAACGGTTTAAAAGTTTGATAAGTCAAATATTTATCATAAAAAATACGTTTTGCATTTTTATCTCCGATTTTTTTAAATGTAAAGTACCGCTCATAGTTGCCTACAAACTGCATACGCTCTTCAAAGGTTTTATTTTCAAAATCAAATAAAAAATATTCTTCATATTTAAAACCGTAATAATATTTGTAAAGCAACAATTCATAAATCAAATGTCTGACATAAAACTTATCGTTTTTCTTTTTTTCGGGAATATTTTTATAAATTACATTATAAAGATATTTACCGAATTTTTCCTTGCAGATAAGCAAAATCAAATATTTAATTTTAACCGACAGTTTTTTTGCAAAATCATTTCGATCCATTGCCTTGCCCAATTGTTCTTCGTTTTCTGCTGTAACATCCATTTTATCACCGAAAACAAATATATCATAATAAAAAAAATATGTCAACCAAAACAAGTTATGTTATCAAAATCCTTTATAGCTCATCAATGATTTGCTAAGTTATGAGTTTATTTGATTTAAGAATTTCAGACATATCGTATCTGTCAATAAATTCCTTTTTACGCTAAAATTGTAAACTTTCATATCGCTGTACCGTAAAAACAAGTGATTTTTTCACCAAAGCCGCCGTCAAGAATGATGAATTAACATTTTCAAGTAATATAAATAAAATCTCCGTTAATTCGATAAATTTAATTTTTTGCATTATATCACCTAAAGTCAACTTTAATTTGAATAAAAAAATACCGCTTCAAAAATGAAGCGGTAAAATTCAATTATTATTCTTCTGTTGCTTCTTCAGCAGCTTCTTCTGCCGATTCAGGCTTGTCAAGAAGTTCCTTCATTGAAAGTGAAACTCTCTTCTTATCAAAGTCGATGTCGATAATCTTTGCCTTAACAACATCGCCGACTTTAAGAACATCCTGAGGAGTCTTGATTCTGTCCCAAGAGATTTGGCTGATGTGAATCAAGCCGTCAACAGTTGGAAGGATATTTGCAAATGCACCGAATGTTGCAAATGAAACAATCTTTGCATCAACAACAGAGCCGACAGGATAATCTCTCTTGAGAATTTCCCACGGATTGTCCTCAATATTTTTGAAGCCGAGTGAAATCTTCTTTGTTTCTTCGTCAAGTGACTTGATAGTAACTTCTACTACATCGCCAACATTAACAACCTCTGAAGGGTGTTTGATTCTTGACCATGAAAGCTCGGAGATATGTATCATACCGTCGATACCGCCGAGGTCAACAAACGCACCGTATGATGTGAGTGACTTAACAGTACCCTTAACCTTATCGCCTTCCTTAAGAGTTGCCCAGAGTGCTTCTTGCTTTTCTTTTCTTTCAGCGTCTGTTACAACCTTGATTGAGCCAACAGCTCTTCTGCGAGAAGGATTGATGTCGATAATCTTGAATCTTACAGTAGCATCCTTGAGAACCGAAAGTTCTTGATTACGAGGAACACCTGTAAGTGATGCAGGAACAAATACTCTTGTTCCCTTTGCAGATACAAGAACACCGCCGCGAATAACTGCGGTAACCTGGCCTTCGAGAATTTCGTCTGCTTCCTTAGCAGCTACGATGTCTTCCCAACCCTTTACAGCGTCGAACAAACGCTTTGAGAGTTTAAGAACGCCGTCTTGATCATCTGTTTTCATAATAACAAGCTGGATTTCGTCGCCTACGGAAACTACATCCTCGCACTTTGAAATATTGTCTGATGACAAATCGTCAAATGCAACAACGCCTGTTTGCTTTCTGCCGGGTACATCTACAAATACTTCTGTAGGAGTAATTCTTACTACAGTACCTGTAACTACCTTGCTGTTTTCGTTTTCCTTGAAAGATTCGTTAAGTAATTCTTCAAAGGATGCCTCACCATCAGCAGATGCTTTGACAGCAGGCTTTGTAGCCTTATCAGCGTTTTCTGCTGTCTCCACAACTTCTTCAGTTACGGCTGAAGTTGTTTCAACTTCCTTTTCTTTAATTTCTTCGGACATGGATTTGAGTACCTCCTTGATTATTACCGAGGGTGTCGACGCCCCCGCAGTTACACCAATCACATTGTAGGTGCTCAAATCAAGGGAAGCAAGCTCATCCGCCGTTTCAATAAGAAAGGTGGGACAATTAGCCTCGCCTGTATCTCGCAATTTACATGTGTTTGATGAATGACGCCCGCCGACAACAATCATAGCATCGGATTTTTTTGATAATTCCTCAGCCTCATTTTGCCTATCGGACGTTGCATTACATATTGTATCAAATATTTTACAGTTTGTACATAGTTTTTTGAATATTTTTTTGCATTTTTTTTGCTCGTTTAGCGAAAATG
>OIYR01001605.1_pt1 | contig 11080 bp, 8 predicted proteins | sample 1588221 | NCBI WGS metagenome assembly OIYR01 (sample SAMN03283292) | human gut metagenome | biome: human-associated habitat; material: feces | host: Homo sapiens | place: Peru | collected 2012 | reverse complement strand
TACTTTATTCCGTTCCACTGATTTTAAATCATGTTTACTTGGTCCTATTAAGTATAAACGATGAAGGAAAGGATTTTGTAAAGCTTTTTTAGCCCAGTTTCCACAGCTAAGCATATCTCCTACAATAGAAGATTGCATGTCTGTATGATGATCAATCAAAACAAGATCAAAAGGTTCATGAATAAAATCAGTCATCAATTTAGTGATGTAATGATAATCGCCTGAATCAATAAAATGAATACCAGAAATACCATTCTTGCTTATCATCTCTTTTAATTGTTTTTCTGCATGTTGATCACAGAATAAGCGTGTTCCTTCAATGTCACTACAATCATAATAAGTTAACTGTGGATAATCCCCTTTATAGGAATGAGTAAAATCAAATACATAGTTACGCATCTTTATCACCTGTTGATAATTATAGTCTTTATTTAGCACTTGTCAAATCTGACTGCTAAAAAAGAGATAGCCGCTGCTATCTCTTGAGTATTATAATTCTTCACCGTTTGTTTCAATAACGTGTTTATACCAGTAAAATGATTTCTTCTTACTTCTAGAGAAGTCCCCTTCATGGTTATTATTATAGTTAACATAGATGAAACCATAACGTTTATCATATTCACCAGTAGAAGCAGATACGATATCAAATGGAGACCACATAGTATAACCTAAAAGATCAACACCATCATAAGTGACTGCATCTCTCATTGCTTCAATATGTGCCTTTAAGTAATCAATACGATACTGGTCATCTACAGTACCATCTGCTTCTTTCTTATCATAAGCACCAAAACCGTTTTCTACAATCATCATTGGAAGTTCATAACGATCATAGAACCAGTTTAAGCACCAGCGTAATCCCAATGGGTCAATCTGCCATCCCCAGTCAGAAGCCTTTAGGTATTCATTTCTTACAAAGTCTTCATTAAAGTAATCAAATGTCTTTTCATTACGTCCCTGATACTTAGTTGCAAATGACATGTAATAAGAGAATCCGATGTAATCTACTTTACCTTCACTTAAGATTTTCTTATCCTCTTCAGTAATGAAATCATATCCTTTTCTTTCAAACTTCTTTAAGATATAGTTTGGATAATGTCCTCTTGCATGTACATCAGTAAACCAATATTTCTGATGCATAGCACCTAAGGCATTCATCATATCTTCTGGTTTTGGAGAAGCTGGATAAACACCATTCATACCAATCATACAACCAACCTTTAAGTCAGGATTGATTTCATGAGCTGCCTTAACTGCAAGTGCTGAAGCGACTAATTCATGATGAGCTGATAAATACATTAAATATTCAGCATCATCACCTTCTTTTAATAATACAGCACCTTCCTGGATTAAGTTATGCTGAGTCGGATCAGCCTGGTTATTGATTTCATTGAATGTCATCCAGTATTTTACTTTATGCTGATATCTTTCAAAACATACCTTTGCGAACTTCACAAACATATCAATGGCTTTACGATTTCTAAATCCTCCATATTCTTTTGCGAGTGCCCAAGGTAATTCAAAATGTGATAATGTGATGACTGGTTCAATACCATATTTTAATAATTCATCAAATACATCATCATAGAACTTTAAACCTTCCTCATTAGGTGTTTCTTCATCTCCTCTTGGGAAGATTCTTGTCCAGGCAATAGAAGTTCTAAATGCCTTGAATCCCATTTCAGCAAGTAATGCGATATCTTCCTTATAATGATGATAGAAGTCTACACCTACATGGTTTGGATAATCTTCTCCAGGAAGAACACCATCTGTTAAACGTCTAGGTGCTCCTGTTACGTTATCTCCCGCTGTTTCTACATCTGTACAGCTGATTCCTTTTCCGCCTTCCTGCCAGGCACCTTCACACTGATGAGCAGCTACTGCGCCACCCCATAAAAAGTCGTCTCTAAACATTGTCTTATCTCCTTTTCTCTTTCTAATAATTATAAATAGAAATGAAAGTGATTTCTATAATTTTCAGAAATAGAGATCAAACTTTCGTAAAAATGTTTCATCTTTACATTATTGGTTCATCAATCCAATAAATAAATGATATTTTGTTGACAGATAGTCATTAGATAACAATGTTTTCATTGTTACATTATTTGTTCAAAATTTCACAATAATTTTGTAACATTTTTTTAATGAAAGCGTTGCATTTTATTTATATAAGATGTAATATACCACTATCAACCAAATAAAAAAAGGGGAGCTGACGCGACGGCTGAGAAGAAATACGATCGGATTTCGACCCATAAAACCTGATACGGATAATGCCGGCGTAGGAATTTTGTTTTTTTAGGTATACATGCTCAGGTATACCTTTTTTTATTGTCAAAAGGAGGACTTATATGAGTTACACAACACAAATGGATGCTGCAAGACAGGGTATTATTACACCTGAAATGGAAATTGTAGCCGCAAAAGAATCTATGGATGTAGAAGTATTACGTGAACATATTGCGAAAGGACATGCTATTATTCCATGTAATAAGAATCATACTTCTATTGATCCAAGTGGTATTGGTTCAATGTTGAAGACTAAGATCAATGTCAACTTAGGTATTTCTAGAGATTGTAAGGACATGGATGTAGAAATTGAAAAAGTGAATAATGCAGTCAAGATGGGTGCTGAATCCATCATGGATTTAAGTTCTTATGGTGAGACACGTACTTTTAGAAAGAGATTAACTAAAGAATGTCCTGCTATTATTGGTACAGTCCCTATTTATGATGCTGTAGTTTATTATCATAAGGCTTTAAAAGATATTACTGCAAAAGAATGGTTAGATATTGTAAGAATGCATGCTGAAGATGGTGTGGATTTCATGACTATTCATTGTGGTATTAATAGAGCTATGTATGAACGTTTTAAGAATAATAAGCGTTTAATGAATATTGTTTCTCGTGGTGGTTCTATCATGTTTGCCTGGATGGCTATGACTGGAGAAGAAAATCCATTCTATGAACATTATGATGAAGTCTTAGATATCTGCCGTGAATATGATATTACTATGAGTTTAGGTGATGCATGTCGTGCTGGATGTTTAGCTGATGCAACTGATGTGGCTCAGATTGGTGAGTTAGTGACTTTAGGAGAATTAACACAGCGTGCATGGGATAAAGATGTACAGGTGATGATTGAAGGTCCTGGTCATATGCCTTTAAATCAGATTGCTGCTAATATGGAAATCCAGAAGACAATCTGTAAAGGTGCACCTTTCTACGTATTAGGCCCTTTAGTTACTGATATTGCCCCTGGTTATGATCATATTACTGCTGCCATCGGTGGTGCTATTGCAGCCACTTATGGTGCATCATTCTTATGTTATGTCACTCCTGCAGAACATCTTCGTCTGCCTAATCTAGATGATGTTAAAGAAGGTATTATTGCATCCAAGATTGCAGCACATGCGGCAGATATTGCGAAAGGCATTCCTGGTGCTATGGATTTAGATAATAAGATGGCCTGTGCGAGAAAGAAGCTGGATTGGGAAGAAACATTCAAGTATTCTATTGATCCAGAAAAAGCAAGACGCTATCGTGCTGAAGCAGCACCTGAAAAAGAAGATACATGTTCTATGTGTGGTAACTTCTGTGCCGTTAAGAATATGAATCGCATTCTTGATGGTGAAATTGTAAATATCTTTGATGAATAAGAAAAAAGGCGTAACTCGTATATATGAGTTACGTCTTTTTGTATTAGTCTAAATCAGCGCCATTAGATTCGCAGACTTTCTTATACCAGAAGAATGAATCTTTCTTGCTTCTAGAGAAGTCCCCAGTTCCATCATCATGTCTATCTACATAAATGAAACCATAACGTTTCTTCATTTCACCCGTACCAAAGCTAACACAGTCAATACATCCCCAAACAGTATAACCTAATAAGTCTACACCATCAATATCTACTGCATTTTTCATTTCTTCGATATGCGCTTTAAGGTAATCAATACGGTACTGGTCATGTACTTTTCCATCTACCATCTGGTCCACTGCACCGAAGCCATTTTCTACAATAAATAGAGGAAGGTTATAACGGTCATACATCCAGTTTAAGCTATATCTTAAACCTTTCGCATCAATTGGCCATCCCCATTCTGTCTTTGAAATATATGGGTTATCACATAAATCTGTTTCTTCATTATAGTCAAGATTGACATCTCCATCACCCTTAACCGCAAATGACATATAATAACTAAATCCAATATAATCTACTGTACCCTGAGGAAGAACAGCTAAGTCTTCTTCAGTAATATCTAGATTGAAGTTCTTTCTTTCAAAGAAAGATTTCATATAACCTGGATAACGTCCTCTTGCATGAACATCCATATACCAGAAACGCTTATGATTTGCACCTACTGCCTTCAACATATCATCTGGATTACATGAGTAAGGATAAATAGGTGTCATCGCAATCATGCAGCCGATCATCATAGAAGGATCAATAGCATGTCCTTCTTTAATAGCCATCGCACTTGCAACAAGCTCATAATGTGCTGCCTGATAAACAGTACGTTCTTTGTCTTCACCTTCTTCAAATATAATACCTGAGTTAGTAAATACAGCTACGTCTGCTTCATAGTTCGCCTGGTTGTTGATTTCATTGAAAGTCATCCAGTATTTAACTTTATTGTGGTATCTTTCGAAACATACTTTTGCGAATCTTACAAAGAATGTAATCATCTTTCTGTTTCTCCATCCACCATATTTTTCTACTAAATGATAAGGCATTTCAAAGTGTGATAATGTGATGACTGGCTGAATACCATTCTTTAATAGTTCATCAAACATATCATCATAGAACTTTAAGCCTTCTTCATTTGGTGTTTCTTCATCTCCCATTGGGAAGATTCTTGCCCAGGAAATAGATGTTCTAAAACATTTAAATCCCATTTCTTTAAATAAAGCGATATCTTCCTTATAGTGGTGATAGAAATCAATCGCTGTATGATTTGGGTAGAACTGATCAGGTTCAATTGTTTTAGTGATCTTTCTACGAGTAGTGGCAGAACCAACTGTCATCATATCTGAGACATTTGGTCCTTTACCACCTTCATTAAATCCACCTTCTACCTGATGTGCAGCAACTGCTCCACCCCATAAGAAGTCTTTACGCATTGTTTTCTCCTGCTTCTTCTGCTTCTTTCTTGATAGCGGCTCTTGTGCTTGCTGCAACGAATGGTAAGTAGATAATTGTACTTACGACTAAGCAAAGAATACCGATAACTAATGACATAATATTGTTGGCACCTGATCCTAAGAACGGTGTTAAGAATCCTGGAGTTGTCCAAGCAACTGAATAAGCGACTGGTGGGATGATCTTAATGATACATACACAGAAATAACCGATTAGGTCACATACGATTGGTGCTAAGATGAATGGAATAACATACATTGGGTTCATAACGATTGGTAAACCGAACATGATTGGTTCGTTGATGTTGAATAGTCCTGGAGCTAATGACATCTTACAAATAGAGAATTCACCTTTATTCTTTCTACCTACGATAAACATTGCAATGATTAAACCAAGTGTTGCACCTGATCCTCCACCATTACCAAATGCATCGTTGATTGAAACCCAGTTTATTGGATAAGGTGCACCCCATGATGAACCATGAACTGCAACATAAGCTAAGTTTGCGTTTTGCTGTTCTGTAAAGATAACTGAACGTAAAGCACTTAAAGTGTTTGGACCATGGATACCTACAATCCATAAGAACTGCTGAACTACTACAAATACAATAATTGTACCCATAGAGCTTCCAAGAGATGTTAATGGAGCCTGGATAGCGTTATAAACAACAACCTGAATACCTTCAGGAGTAACCATTGAGAATAAGTAGTTTAATACACCCATGATGGCAAGTACTAACATCATTGGGATTAATAAGTTAAATGACTGTGCTACTGCAGGTGGTACCATTTCTGGCATCTTGATTCTTAACTTGTCATTTCTACCAAAACGAGTTAATAATTCTGCAGTTAATAGACCTACTAATAATGCAACGAATAATCCCTGTGCACCAAAGTAAGTAGTTGTTAAACCAGTTCCTGCATTCTTACCTGCAAATGCCTGAGCAGCAGGATAAAGAATAAAGAAAGCTGAAAGAGATGTAATACCACATAATACTTTATCTCCACCCATTTCCTGAGCTAACTGATAAGCCACTAAGAATGCAATGAGAATTGATAAGATATTAGTAGTACCATTGATAACAGAACTCAAGACAGCCTGATACTGAGCTAAGTTTGGAATTAAATCACCTAAGTGAAGTAATTTTGCGATGAATCCGCTAGGATCTAATAATACATAGTTAATAAGTAAAACCATTGAACCACCCATTGTGAGTGGGAATGATAAAGTGAACGCATCACGCACGGCTGCCACATGGCGCTGACCATTGATTTTTGCAGCTAATGGTACGAAGTAACGTTCCATAAAGCTTTGAATTGCTTCCATTTTATTTCTCCTCTTCTTATTTCATTCGGCCGATGTTGAAAACGTTTTCGTTTTCCGTAATTGATTCTATCAGAGGATTACAAATAAAAAAAGGGCTTTAAGCCCTTCTTGAATAGTATGCATTATCTGCAAAATGTTTCACTATTGTAACGTATTGTGACACATATGCAATGTCATATTAGAAAGTATTTCAATAATACTTAATGCAGGTACCTGAGTTGTATGAGAAGAAAGTTCATTTCTTACATCATTAATATAATAGCTGATATGATAATCACTCATTTTTGCAAGTGTATTATCGTCTGAGGCAGTAATTGTGATTAAAGTACTGCCTGCTGCTTTATAATCGTTGGCTTTTCTAATAAGTTCTACAGTATCTCCTGAGATAGACAACATAACAACAACTATATTAGTACCATCCATGGATATCTTCTGGTATGGATCTGTTAAGGCAGCACTAAAGAAACCATTACTAGAAAAGCGTCTTGCTGCATATTCTGCAATCTTAGCTGAATCACCCATACCATCAAAAATAATCATATTCGCATCACCTAGTATATATGCGATTTCTTTGAATAAACCCTGATAATAAGGGGTATTGAACTTCTTTAAACAGTCGATAGTTTCATCTAGATCATTGACCATATAAAGAGACACTTCTTTTTCTTCTTTCTTATAAGCATATTTTAATTCCGGAAAACTGTCATATCCCATTTTTTTCACAAAACGCATAATAGAAGCTGTAGATGTAGGAATCTCATCTGCGAGTTCTCTTATACTCATATAAGGGAATTGAATGCTGTGCTTCAATATATAGTTATATATACGCATATCTGTTGTACTAAAGCTTTTAATCTTTTCTTCATTAAACATCTAACAATTACCTCTATATACATTCTTCAAATATTTCTTAGCCACTTCTACCATTTGATCAATAAGTTCTATAGATGTAGGAGATTCATGATAATGATACTTAGGAAAATAACGTGTAATATGTAACACAATATTCGGATCAATAGACGCTAACCACTTTGCTTCTTCTTCCATATCTTTGAGACTATCATTGATACCAGGTACAATCAAAGAAGTGACTTCTAGATGACTTGTAGAAGCATAGTAAATACTCTTTTTTACTGTGTTTAAGTCACCTGATAATTTCTTATAAATATCTTCTTTAAATCCTTTTAAATCAATATTCCATGCATCTACTAAAGGAGATAACTCCTTTATATATTTCTCTTCTATCATTCCATTAGAGACTATAACAGTCTTTAAATCATGCTTCTTACATAATACAAATGTATCATAAATAAACTCATAGCTGATCAGTGGTTCATTATATGTAAACGCAATACCGATATTCCCTTCTTTTTTGAGATCTAAGGCGACTTCTACAAGTTTTTCAGGTGTTGTATGCACCTGTGTAGAAGAACCTTTATCTTGTGATATGGTATAGTTCTGACAGAAAGGACATTTCATATTACAGCCATAAGAACCTACAGATAATATCTGTGTTTCAGGATAAAAATGATAGAGAGGTTTCTTTTCAATAGGATCTAGAGAAAGAGAAGTAATAGCACCACAGTCTTTAAGTACTATATGTACTTCTTTATTCATTCTTTGATGACAGAATCCTGTCTGTCCTTCTTTTAATACACATTGATGAGGACATAAATCACATCTAGCGATGTCTGATCACCCTAAATTTTTCTATCTTGATTTTCTCTCCTTCATGAATACCTGCCTTATGACAAGCTATCTGAATCTGATCAGTCACTGTATCCACACCCTCTAAATCAGGTAGGAGTAAACCTCTTTTAGAACCATGGGATACTATAATACCATAGATACGAGGATCTAATGTACTGATATCTTCTACTGGTTCTATTTCTCCTAATACATCGACTGAGATAACGAGATTATCTAGTTCTTCTTCTGTAATAGGATCAAAGCGTGGATCTTCACTACATGTACTAATCGCATTATGTACTATTTCTAAGGCAATATTATCCTGTACAGGCATAAAGGTACCAATACAGCCTCTTAAACGCCCTTCTTCATGAATAGATACAAAGACACCTGCACTTCTTTTCATCTCTTCTGTGACTTCTGGAATGATTTCTACTTTCTCTTTCACATAATGTTCTATTGTGGTTCTAGCCAGTCTGACATAGTCATCTTCATGTTCTTTGATCTTCTTGACTTCTTCCTGCATCTTCTTTTTATATTGGTTTCCTATATCACGTGTTAAATCTTCACCACATATTTCGAAACCACATACACCATAACCTACTCCAAATGGTCCTTCATAAGAATAATAATGTGGTTCAATCTTCTTTTGATCTAAAGCCCCTGCCATGATTTGAAATGATCTAAGTCCACATTCAGATGCAGCTTCTATAAAGAGTGGATCAAAGGTTAAGAAACGCATAAAATCGCTATTCTTCCAGGCTGTAATAATGTCATGATCAAAGAGTGGTCCTTCTTCTTTATAACCATAAGGACCATCCTCTTTTAAACAATGAGACAAATCACCACTCGCAATTAATAAAACATTCTTATCTCCCACTGCTTCTTTAATACATTGTCCAAAGCGATAATGAGTAAGAGGGGATAAACCAGATATTCCAATTCTTACAACTTTATAGTCCTTTAGATACTTATTTAAGAAGTAAAGAGGAATCATTGTGCCATGATCTAAATCATCATCTTTTCCTAATGTTCCTGCAAATATTTGAAGCTTCTTGGCAGATTGAGTGATCTTCTTTACAAGTTCTGTATCATAATCCACTTCTATTCTTACATTTCCTGCATGAAACTGACTAAAGTCTCCTGATGCATGAATACCAGGAGATATATGAATATAATCACTATAGGCGATTGCATGAGGACTGATCACAATCACTGTTTCTATTGGAAGAGTAGATACATATTTCATAATGGATTCATAAGATTGTATCGTGTTACTAATAGTTTTCTCTTCTCCTTGACCTATTTCAGGAATAATTAATGGAGGATGAGGGACACACATAGAATAAAGTATAGGCATAAAATCATCTCCTTTACCCTATTATAAAACAAAAAAGAAGATGATTACTCACCTTCTAGTTCTTTCTCAAAATCTTTTAGAATTGTTTCTAATTCTTCTAATGTATTCATCTGTGTTAAATGATTCTTAATCTTTGCTGAACCTCTTAACCCTTTGACATACCAAGGTGCCTGCCCACGCATTTGTCTAATCGCATTCTTTTCACCTTCCGTTTTTACTAAACGATGGGCATGATCAATACATAACTGGATACGTGCATGATAGTCTGGTTCTTCTTCTAAAATACCTTCTTCCAGATATTTCACCATTCTACGAACCACAAAGGGATTACCTAAAGCACCTCTACCAACCATGACAGCATCACAGCCTGTTTCTTCCATCATTCTTTTCGCATCTTCAGGTGTTCTGACATCACCATTCCCAATAACTGGAATACTGACTGTTTCTTTTACTTTTTTAATCCATGACCAATCTGCATGACCTTCATACATCTGTGAACGTGTACGCCCATGAATAGCCACTGCACTTGCACCTGCTTTTTCCATTAATTGTGCCATTTCTACACAGTTAATATGCTTCATGTCATAACCAATACGCATCTTAACAGTCACTGGTACATTCACTGCTTCTACGACAGCCTTCACAATATCATATGCAAGTTCTGGATACTGCATTAAATAACTGCCTGCGTGAGCCTTTAATACCTTATTTACAGGACATCCCATATTAATATCAATAATATCACAATCAGAATGTTCCTCTACAAACTTGGCAGCTTTAACCATAGTCTCTACTTCACCACCAAAAATCTGCATACTCATAGGGTGTTCATCTTCGCCTACTGCAAGCATATCAATTGTCTTTTGATTTCCATAACATAACGCTTTATCACTGACCATTTCAGATACCACAAGTCCTGCACCAAACTCTTTTACAAGTCTACGGTAAGCGACATTTGTGATACCTGCCATAGGAGCCATGATAATAGGATGTTTTATTTCTACGTTTCCAATTTTCAACATTTTTTAATCACCATCACAAAATATACCATATTCCTGACACAATACAAAGACAAATTATCTTTATACTATGAGTTGTGAAAGGAAGTTCCCGATCCTTTCAATAATATATATATATCGTTTTCATTTCCCTTCCCTATTTTACTAATAGGACATAAGGAGCAGGTGTTCCCTTCCTGCTCCTTTTTGTATGTTTTAAATGTTCAAAGTTATGTCCAATGAATGTAGAAGTCAACAATGAATCACGTAGACGTAAAAACGGTACTGATTGTATTCTCTGTTATGAATGCACAAAAGAATGTCCAGTCAAAGCACTCCATTAATGCAGCACATATTTCTCCATAATATATAGATGTTTATTATAAATTTATCTTCTATACTAGTTATTGAAAGGAGGAACTGTTGTACAATTCTCAAAAGATCAATTATTCAATTCTATTCCCTTCCATGATATATGTTAACTGATCTTTGTATAATACCAGACAGTGTAAAAAAGAGGCTGTAACGGGTAAATAACTCATTATAGTTTCATAAAAAGCAAAAGAC
>OIYR01001604.1_pt1 | contig 11082 bp, 13 predicted proteins | sample 1588221 | NCBI WGS metagenome assembly OIYR01 (sample SAMN03283292) | human gut metagenome | biome: human-associated habitat; material: feces | host: Homo sapiens | place: Peru | collected 2012 | reverse complement strand
TTATTTATTATTGCTAGTGTGTCTCCAATTTTAATATTTAATAGTTTTGATGTTTTTTCACTTATAATACATGTATTATATGGAGGTTCTTCAATTTCTTTGCCATCATCTATATTAGATAAATATATTATGTTTTTTAATTCTTTAAAGTTATTTGGAGTAACTAAGGTTACATCTTGTTCTTTATTGTTATATTCTACTGTAATTGTTTGTGTATTAACTTCTGTAAATTTATTTATATCATTGTCATTAGTTATATAGTTTTTGATTAGATTATAATCTTTATTTTCGTTAATTATTAAAGTTTTATCATATTTAAATATATTATTAAATTGATAATCACTTATATTTTTAATAGAATCTTTTAATCCAAAACCAGCTAAAATTAAAGCAGTACAACCAGCAATACCAAATATAGTAGTTAATACTCTAGATTTATATCTAAAAATATTTCTAACAGTAATTTTATCAGAAAATTTAAGTTTTCTCCAAATAAAAGGTATTTTTTCTAATAAAATTTTCTTACCAGATTTAGGTACTTTTGGACGCATTAAATTAGCAGGCACATCTTTTAAATTATAAATGCAAATGATAATGGCAGTACCACTAATACATAATATACAAATCCAAAAACCAAGCATATTATATACACCATTAATAGAATATAAAAATATAGGTATATAAAATATCTTTTTATATATATTCCAAATAACATATGGAATCAAATATGAACCTATAAAAACTCCTAGAATTCCTCCAACAATAGTAGCTAATAAAGAATAAATAACATATTTTAAAATAATATAAAAATTATTATAGCCAAGCGACTTCAAAGTTCCATTTTCAGTTCTATCTTCTTCAATCATCCTCATCATAGAAATAAGACTAACTAATATTGCGATACCAAAAAATATTAAAGGAAACACATTACCTAGATTCTTAATATTATCACTAGCATTTATTAATTCTTTATAAGAATTATTATCAAGTCTATCATAAACATACCAATGTGGTTTAACTAATTCATCTTCGTTAATATCAACACCATATAATTTACTATCAGAAATTAATTTATTATATAATTCATCATATTTTTCTTCTTCTCTATTTTTTTTAACAACATTAATTTTTTTTACAAAATCATTAATAGATTTCTTATATTCTTTACTATTTGTAAGCATATCTGCAGTATCATTAATTGTTACATACACAACACTATAATAATCATTTTTTAATAAATCACTCAAGGTATAAGCATAATAATTGACTTTACCACTACCTAAATTGGTACTAGGTCTTTCAGTAGAAAAATACAAAGGACTTATAACAGTACCCACTATTTTTTTATCTCCACCCAAAATATTAATATAATCACCAATACTTAAATTATTATCAAGAACCATCTTTTTTTCAACAACAATTTCTTCATTATTTTGAGGTAACCTTCCATCCTCTAAATAAACTTTATTAATATTATCACTTAACCCTAGTACTTTAATTACAAATTGTTCATTATTAAGTTTTAAATATGTATCTTTTTCATATGAACCTACAACTTTATCAATACCATCAATTTCAGATAAACTGTCAACATCTTTATTATTAAGTCCTAAATTAGATAAAATCATAATATCATAAACATCATTATCATCATAAAATTTGTCTAATGTTTTAAGCATATCAGGACTACAAGCTTCAATCCCAGCATAAAAACCAATACCCAGAAGAGCCATAAATAATAAAGATAAAAACCTTTTAAAGTTTTGCTTTATTTTCATAAAAATATGTTTAAATAACATAGTTTTCATATTACCACTCAATATCCTTTATATCCATAGGTTTTTTATTAATAATAACATCACTAACAGCGCCATTTTTAAATTTAATAACTTTATCAGCCATTGGGCAAATAGCAGAATTATGAGTGATAATTATTACCGTCATATGTTCCAATCTACATGTATCCTGAAGCAATTTAAGAATTTGTTTACCAGTTATATAATCAAGCGCACCAGTAGGTTCATCACACAACAATAATTTAGGATTTTTACAAATAGCCCTAGCAATTGCAACTCTTTGTTGTTCTCCACCACTAAGTTGTGCTGGAAAGTTATTTTTTCTATTAATAAGACCCACTTTATTTAAAATCTCATTTGGTTTTAATGAATTTTTACATAATTGAGTAGCTAATTCTACATTTTCAATAACTGTTAAATTTTGAATTAAATTATAAAATTGAAAAACAAAACCAATGTCATTTCTACGATATTTAATTAATTCTTTACCACTAAGTTTATTAACACATTTTCCATCAACAAAAACTTCACCACTAGTTAAATTATCCATACCACCTAAAATATTTAAACATGTAGTTTTTCCAGCACCAGAAGGTCCTAAAATACAAACCAATTCGCCTTTATTTATTTTAAAAGAAGTATTTGAAAGTGCATTAATTTCAACCTCACCCATTTTATAAACCTTAAAAACATTATTAAATTCAATATAAGCCATAATATATCCTTTCTTTTAAATCTCCAAACTATTTTTTACAGACTCGGCTATTTTTCGTTTTTCTTTTGTGGGAACAAATTTTTTAACAACAGAACTTTTTTTATTATTTTTAAGACCAATATATGCAAAAATACTAAAAACTAAAGCTCCAATAAAATTAACAAATAAATCTTTCATAGTATCGTTTAATCCTATATCCAAATAACCACCATCAACAGCATACAATAACTTACCATCTATATCAAAAATTTCTGTCTTTCCAATATTATCAACAATAATAGGTTTATTCACATTATCAGGATTTAAATAAACTGATGAAATATTAGTAATAAGAGTATCTTTTTGCATATCAAATTTCATAAACTTATCACCACCATATTCAAAAAATTCCCATAAAATACCAATGGTCATTGAAAAACAAAAAGCTACTAAGCAAAGATAAAACAGTGATAACTTAATATCTTTACTATTTTTATTTAATAAATCAACTAAAGAGAAACCAACAGCAGTAGCTAAAAATCCATTTATCGTATGTAAACAAGTATCCCAATGAGGAATAATACCATAAAAATTATTAATTTCACCAAGTATTTCTGCAGAAAATATAAACAAATAAATACTTATTTCTAAACCATCCGGTAAAGTAATTTCATATTTATTTTGAATAAATAATGGTGCAAATAATAAAACTAATGATAATAAACATAATAAAGCATTATTTAAATTGCCTCTTATTATTTGTAAAATCATGCAAACTATAACTAAAAACCTGAGCATTAAATATATAGCTAAAGAACTTCTTTTAGTTTCCTTGTAAGCCATTTTAATCATTTTTTGCACATTAATTCTTTTTTGCATAAAACACCTCACTAAATAATATCTATCTTAATTATACTATTTAATTAGCAAAAATTCTAGAACTATACTTAAATTTCTAACGAATTCCAAATATCAGTGTTACCTCGTGGTAACACTTTTTCTGTTTTACTAAAACTTTAAGTTTCTCCACAGACCAACTTCGGATATCGTCACTCAACTTTTTTATTTCGTTCTGCAAAAAAAATATTATAAATATATCTAGTACACCCAAAAGTTTTTTCAATCAATTCTCTTTATAAGTATTCATTAAACAAGTTCTTGAATGATTTAATTATAATATCTGTTTGGACATATATCAAGACTTTCATTTACAAAAAAAGCATAATTTTCCTAGTATTCGAAAAAATATTAAAAATTATTAATAATTCTTAATATTTTATAATTAAAAATAGTATTGTTTTACTTTTGGATACCAACATTCTCATTATTATTGAGCAGTAAATCCACCATCAATTGGCACAATAGCTCCAGTTATAAATGTTGCATTATCACTTAATAAATAACAAATTAAATTAGCAATTTCAGTATCTTCACCAAGACGTCCAACAGGAAGTTGATTAGCCATTGCATCTTTCATCTCCTTCGGCACACTTGCTAAAATTGGTGTATCAACATATCCCGGAGCTATCGCATTTACTCTGATATTATCTCGAGCATAAGTTAATGCTAAGGATCTAGTCATTTGATTAATAGCACCTTTACTAGCAGAATATGCAAAACTCATTGTTGTACCTACTAAGCCATACATAGATGAAGTATTAACTATTGCACCTCCACCAGTTTTAAGCATTTCACCAATAACATACTTATTCATTAAAAATATGCCAGTTTGATTAACCCCAATAACTTTATTCCATTCATCAACACTAACCTCATGAGCTTTATTTGGGCCGCCACCAATACCAGCATTAGCAACCAAATAATCTATGTGACCGTACCTTTCTATAACTTCACTTACACATTTTTGAACATCTGTATCACTTGAAACATCACATCTAATACCTATACAATTATTACTTAAACTTTTAGCAATATCACTTACATCTTGATTCCAATCAACAAGTACAACATTAGCTCCTTCCCCCAATAACTTTTTTGCAGTTGCAAGCCCTATTCCACTTGCTCCTCCTGTAATTACTGCAACTTTTTCATTAAACATTAATCATCACTCCTTCTTTTATTATGTTTAACTTTTATTGTTTTAAACTACTTTCTCCAGTTTTATAATCAATTTCTATTCCATTTTGAATATTATAAACAAACACATTAAATAAAATACCCTTACCATTATCTTCAACAGATTTAGCTTCTATAATAACACCCGTTGCAAGTAAATTATCGTCTTTATATACTGGTGTTACTCTATAAAGCACGTGATTATTTGTTTCTTTTATATAATTAGCAACTTTATTTTCAAAATCCAACATTCCTTTAGTATTCATTTGTCTTGTACAAGTTATTAAATTTTTAGGATTTGCATTTTCACCCGTTAACTGATATCCAATTAAATGACATCTATTATATAAATACTTTCCATCAACATTATCATATTTAACAGTATGCCAGCCAGTAGGTTTAATCATACCAATTGAACCTCTTTTTTCCGTAGGCATTAAATCTTTTCCAATATTTGCAAAAGCAACACCAGCTCTTCCTAAACTATCAAGTTCACTATATTTTTCAAAAGACTTTGACGTATCAACGTCTAAAAACTCCGGTATATTATCATTTAATTCAATATAATTATAACCTGTAAAATCTTCAATATCAGAAACATTATACTTATTACTATCATTATTTATAAATGCACTACTTTCATCTGTATAATAAGTATAAATACCACCAATAATTGTTAAAACAAAACTAATTATCAGCAAACTAACACTTTTCTTCTTTTTTTTCATCTCTACAACCTCTAAAATAATTATAAACAATAATACTTAAATAGCAACAAATAAACAATCATTTTTTGTCAAATCATGTCTATTTATTACAATATTAAATCTAACAACAAATAAAATATAAACCTCAAATAGTTGCTAATTTACATAAATAAAACCCTAATCTTAATAACAATTTATTAAAAATAGGCTTATTTCTACCATAAATATAGTTAAAATATTACTATTTTACACAAAATGTGCCCATAAGTGGCTTGTAAATTAATATATCCATGGGATAATATATCTGAGGTGTAAATATATGGCAATTTATAGTTATCAAGAATTACAAGAAAGAATTTCAAAATGCAACAATGATGACTTATACAACAGAATTTGTAAAAACATTAAAAGAATAAGAAAGGAAAAATATAAGGAATTTAAAAAGAATTGCACAAACAGCACAATCAATCCTTATACTACAGAAAATATTGCAGCATTATTAGATTATAATCATACTCATTACAAGAGATTTGAAAGTGATAATGACTCAACAAAAAAAATTCCATTAAAAAAGATTGTTCTTTTATCTATAATTCTAGATACTTCTATTGAAGATTTAATGAAATAAGTGTAAAATACTTCTGAAAGGAAGTATTTTTTTATGAAAGTTACACATACTTTAGCACCCATTTATGACAATAACTCAAAAATACTAATACTAGGTAGTATGCCAAGCATTAAATCCAGAGAATTAAATTTCTATTATGCTAATACCACAAATAGATTTTGGAAAATATTTGAAATACTTTTTAATACAAAACTAACCACAAATGAGGAAAAAATAACTTTACTACATAAAAATCATATCGCACTTTTTGATGTTTTTAAAAGTGTCGATATAAATAAATCCAGTGACAATTCCATAAAAAATTACACATTAAACGATTTATCACCAATAACAAATAATAATAAAATTAAAGCAATATTTATAACAGGAAAAAAAGCTTATGAAACATTTATTAAAAATAATTCTTTAGATATAAAAGTTTTTTATTTACCAAGCCCATCAGGTGCTAATGCTAAACTAAGCTTAAATGACTTAGTTAATTACTATAAAATTATATTAGAATTCTTATAATATTCTTCCAAAGTTAAATCTTCATCATATATTTTTTTAGCAAGTTCAAGCCCAACAAATCTAAAATGCCAAGGTTCAAAATTATATCCAGTAATATCCTCTTTACCTTTCGGATATCTAAGAATAAAACCATATTTCCAACAATTATTTTTAAGCCAAATAGCTTCTTTATCATCTTCTTTTACATCATCATTATATATACCATTTTCATAATAAGCAAAATCAATTGCTAAACCGGTTTGATGTTCTGAAGCTCCAGGAAATGCTACCAATTTATATGCGTCATTCCCTTTTTCTTTTATTAAAGCATCCAATATAACTTGTTGATATTTAAAACTACGATAACCACTATCCACTATTAGAGGTAACTCTAATTTATGGGCATCCTCAAGTAATTCATCAACATATTTTTTAATATCTTTTCTAAGCATAGGCTTTAAACTAGCATCCTTATAATGATGAAAATTATTTTCATTTTCATCTACTACATACATATTACATGGAACATAATCTTTATCTAGCACATTCTCTTTATTAACTAAAACTGTTACATCTAAATCCTTCATTACAACACCCTACTTTATTTTATGTATTTTAAAACCTAACGTTCGTTAGGTTTATTTATTTGGAACAACAATTATTTTAACTGCTGAATCTTTACCACTAGTTAAGCGTTCATATGCTTTTTGAACTCCATCTAAAGGCACAATATCATCAACAAATTTCATTACATTTAATTTATTATTAGCAATTAAATCAATACAAGCTTTGAATTCATCATAAGTATATGCAATAGCACCTTGTAAAACTAATTCTTTCATAACAGCCATTACTGTATAAGTAGGTACTGCATCAGTGGCAACACCAACTAAAACTACAATACCTCCAGGCTTAACCATCGTAATTGCACTATTAACCGCCGCACTATTTCCAACACATTCAATAACAACGTCAAATCCTCCATTAGTCTTTTCCATCATCTTTGGAACTAAATCTTCATCTAATGCATTATACCATTCATCAGCAACCCCAAATTTTACACTCTTTTTACCTCTTTCTTCATTGGTTTCCGTAACAACTACTCTACTAGCACCTTCAAGTTTTGCAAACATCGCACTAACTAAACCAATAATACCTCCGCCGATAATTAAAACATCATCACCAACAGCAATTCTACCTAAATGAGCTGCATGAAGTCCAACAGCTGTTGGTTCTACCATAGCAACTTCTTCATCTTTCATATCATCAGGTACTTTAATAACCATATCACTACGAACAGCAATACGACTTGTAAGCCCACCTGGATTATCCATTGAAAGTCCAACCGCTTCACTCCATGTTTTACTACAATATTGAACTTCACCTTTACGGCAAGGTTCACATTCTCCACATGGTGAAATAGGTAAAGCTGTTACTCTATCTCCAACTTCTAAATCTAGTCTATCCCCAGGATCCACAACACGTCCACAAAACTCATGGCCCATAACTAAACCTTTAGGTTCTCCATTAACCCAATAATGAATATCAGAACCACATATACCAGTTTTTAAAACATCAATTATAACTTTCTTTCCATCAGCTACAGGTTCTTTAATTTCTTTAATTTCAAATTGTTTAACATCTTTAATTGCACATGCTCTCATAAAAATTCTCCTCTACTATAAACAAGTATACCACCTTTTTTAACAAAATAACAGAGCAAAAAAAATAATTTACAAATTAATGTAAACTATTTTCTAATTGCAACAACATGTGGATAAGGAATTTCTATTCCTTCTTTATCAAATCTTTTCTTAATTTCATAATTTAATTTATACATATTTTCATATACTTCACCAACACTACTTCCCCATACCCATGCTCTTAATTTAATACCAGAATCTTCCCAACTATAAACTCTAACCTTTGGAAACTCAACATCTTTATTCTTTTCTTTACTTGATGGATGATAAAGTTTACTCATTTCATCTTTAATAATACTAATAGCTTTATCAATATCTGCTTCATACGCAACAGAATAATAAACAAATTTTATAATCTCATTATCTTTAAAATCAAAATTTTCTATTGCATAAGAATTCATTTGACTATTAGGTATAATTATTCTTCGATTATTAATAGTCCTAATAATAGTATGTCTCATTGTTATATCTTCCACAGTACCACTTAAATTTTGTGAAGGACATTCAATAAAATCTCCAACTTCAAAAGCATCTCCAATAACTAAGGCAAAGCTTCCAAAAAAATCTTTCAAACTCTCTTGAGCAGCTAAACCTAAAACAACAGAACCAATTCCTAAACCCGATAAAAGAGTTACAGAAAATTTATGAAATGTTTCAAATTGCCCTAACACAAGAAGCACCATTAATCCATACAATATTAGTTTTTTTATTCTTTTAACAAACATTAATAATGTTGTTACATTTTTCTTTCTCTTTCTTTTAATAGTTCTATCAATTAATTTATCTAAAACAATATTAATAACTACAGTTACAATTATAATTAAAATAATAGCTATAACTTTATCTAAATACTTATCTAACATATCCTTCATTCATATTCACCACTATAATAATAACAAAATTCAAAATAATTTGCAATTATTAAAAATAATTGTTATAATAAAAAACACTTAAACGAGGGATTTATATGAATTATTTAAGTGTTGGCACAAATACATTAACTAAAGAATTATTTTTAAATATTAAAAACACTGATGGAATTAAACCAACCGGAGGACTTTGGGCAACAAAGCAAGACGAAAATTTACCAAGTTATAATGAATGGGTTGATTATTTATGTACAAACCCACATTTACTTTTCTATCGTCAATATGAAAATCCATTTTATCTACAAGGAGTATATTTAACATTAAAACCAACCACCAATTTATTTATTATAGATAGTACACAAAAAATAGATTTTTTAAAAAAACATTATCCATTAAACAACTGGATTGATTATGAAAAAATTTCCAAAGATTATGATGGAATTTTTATAAACATTTCAAGCTTTAAGAATATCAATGATAATTTTTATAAAGAAATAATAAATCAATTTTCAGTAAGTACTCTAATACTGTTCAACCTAGATTGTATAAAACATTATCAAAAAGCTTCAATAGATTTAAGTCACATAGATTTATATAATACTCATAAATTTCCTGAGTATCATATTACTATTGATGAGGAAAAACACCAAATTAATGAACCAAGCCTAGAAATACAATCACTAATAGAAATAATAAAACATTACATGATTGAAAATAATATTAAACCATCTCCAGAAAACTATGAAACAATAAAAAAAATATTTCAAGGAGCAATAAACGAAACCTTAAAATATCATGAAATATCTCAAAAAGAAACATTATTAATAAGAAAGGTATTTAATCAATTTTAAATACTTTTTTTATTACCACACTTAATACATAAGCAATAATAACCATAACAATAACAGTTATAATACTTTCAGGATTATGTAAACTTTCAAGTAAACCAGTACCTACAACACCCCAGAAATAAACTAAAAATATTTTACTAATTAATATTGCTATTAAAAATTTCTTAAAATTCATATTGCATAACCCAGCAGCAATATTAACCATAAAAGCCGGAGTAAATGGAATAGATAAAATCAAAGTAACTTGGGTTAAGCTTAAGTTTTCAATATAATTCATACATTTTGTAAGCAAGTTAACATCTTTAATTTTATTAACAATCCAATTTCTAAATAATTTTTTCACTAAATAATATGATAAAACACACCCAATACAAGTGCATATCCATGAAATTATAAATCCTACAAACTTACCAAAAGCCACAAAATTTATGGTAATAAACACAAATAAAGGTAAGGGAGGAATTATACTTTCAAGTACAATAAAAAGGCAGCCCAACAAAGGACCATAAACTCCTAAAGCATCAATACTATTCATTATAAAATTATAAAAACTATTAAATAATTCACTCATAAATACCACGTTAATAGTATACCACAATTTTTAAAAATTAAATACTATCTTAACACTTGTGTTACATCATAACCTAAATACTCAAGCATTGACGTAACTCTTCTACTTAAAAATCCTTTATTACAAATAATAAAATAACAATTATTATTTCAATAATTATGTTCGCTATATAATCTTTTTTCAATTTACTTTGTTTAATAATTGCTGAATCAGTTTTTTTATTTATATTTTTTATTTGCTTACTGTATATAATTAATATAATAATTACCACACTAATTATTGTCATAAGCCAAATTGGAATTATTGGATTTATTATCATAAGCTTGTCCTTTTCTTTAATTTTAAATAACTTTTTTCAAAATTGAAAACTACCCAAAAAACATATATAACTGACCATCCAAAGATAATTTTTATATGAATTTATTTTCTCTTTTGAAGTATATATATTCATTTGCTCACTTGGACAATATGCATATATATTTATACCATATTGTTTGCAAAGATTACATGCCTCTTCAAGTGAAACGGTTTCTTTTCCTGCAACAACATTATCAGTAGCAAAAATAATAATTCTAGTTCTCTCTTTATTAGTTTTTAAATCTGGAAAAGAAAACAATGTTCCGTGCTAGCCCATCTCCTACTAATGAACTTCCTCTTTCATTTGAATTTGTACCAACACCACCATACCAAATAGTTGT
>OIYR01001602.1_pt1 | contig 11100 bp, 11 predicted proteins | sample 1588221 | NCBI WGS metagenome assembly OIYR01 (sample SAMN03283292) | human gut metagenome | biome: human-associated habitat; material: feces | host: Homo sapiens | place: Peru | collected 2012 | reverse complement strand
ATTAGTATCAAGTCTTTCATTAACTTTATTACTAATTAATTCCAATCTTCTTTCAATAACCTCATTAAGACCTTTAAAATCCTCTTCTATATTTTTACTAAAACTATATTTAAACTCACCTATTTCTTTAGTTAAATCAGTTTCAAACTTACCTAATCTAAATGTTATCTCTTCATTGTTATTCTTTTTAGCAATAAGTACTATTAATAATATAATAACTAAAGCTAGCATTCCAATAATTACATACTCCATCTTTATCACCCTGAAAACATTATATCATAAGTGCAAACAAATATTCACTTATTTTTATAAAATTTACACCATATTTTTATTACTTTGATTGACATTTTAAAGTTTAAATTTTCAAAACTGTGCAATTGCCATGTTTTCCTAGGATTAAATTGAAATTTGCACCTTTTTGCACCCACTTTTGTTGTTTTAATTGTTTTTGTACAAAAAGCATCCCTTTTCATGGGAATTAATAATGCCTACTGCCTGCAAATAAGAATAAATTATTGTTGATCCTACAAACCTCATTCCTCTTTTATATAAATCTTTTGATAATTCATCAGATATACTAGATGTAGTTTTACCAACTTCTTTTACTGGATATTCTTTAAAATATCCAAGTAAATAATTTTTAAAACTACCAAATTCACTCTCAATATCCATAAATACTTTAGCATTATTAATACTTGCTTTAATCTTTAATTTATTTCTAATAATATTTTTATTATTTATTAATTCTTCTATTTTACTTTCATCGTAATTAACTATCTTTTTTATATCAAAATTATCATAAGCTTCTTTAAAATACTCTCTTTTATTTAAAACACATTCCCAAGAAATTCCCGCTTGAAAACTTTCTAATATTAACATTTCAAATAAATACTTTTCATCTAAATTAAGTACTCCCCATTCATTATCATGATACTCTACATATAAAGGATTATTTAGATTACACCATTTACATCTATTCATCTTAATACCTGTTTCTTTTTACTAAAAATATTATTTAATATAATAAATATCACTATAAATAAAATCATGACACCCATATTAATAAAAATAAGTTTTAAATTACTAAAGTTTAAAACTTCTAAACTTGCTAGTAATTCATTAGAATTAATATAATAATATGCTGGAAACACATGGGCTAATTTTAAAACACTATCAGGCAGCCACATAACTGGTATAAAAGCACCACATAAAAATGCTTGAGATAAAGCTACAACATTTACAATACCCGATACTGCTTCTTTTTTATTTACTAAAGTACTAACCAAAAGAGATAAAGCTAAAGCCACAATAGCAAATATAAATGTATTTAAAATATAAATTAAACCTCTTTTACTAAACATAATACTACCAAATACAATAAACCCTAAAATAGTATATAAAATAACCACAAATAACACATATAAAATACTTGATAACATAATACACTTATTATATTTTTTATAATTCATACTACTTATAATAGTTCTTTTCTTAACACTTTCTTCATTAAAAGAAGATAATACTAAACAAATAATAAACATAACAACTGCTATAATACTATAACTTGCAAAATTATAATATCTTGAAAGTCTAGTTAACTCTGTAGTATTTATTTTTGTTGCCAGTTCTACATTTGCATTAGTTTTTAATGAATCATTTATTTTATTTACTAAAATACTTTTATCACTAAATTCATTACGAAGTACATCTTGTGTTTTTAAATACCTTTTAAGTAACATTTCTGCTAAACTTGATGAATAATCCCCACTTGATTTAATTTTAATTAAAGGATTATCACCATTTAATACATCATACTCATAACCTTCATCTATATAAATTACATAATTTGCATCTCTATAAAATATTGCATCATCTATTTTTTCTTCTTCTAAATCAATATCAAGAATATTTGCATTGTCATTAAAATACTTAACTAGATTATTTGAAAGTACACTTTTATCATTATCAACTATTATTACATCAGGTTTACTACTTTTAAAGTCCTCAGTTACATCATTACTACTCATACTTAAAGTACCAAAAACAAGTAACAAAACAGTATATCCAATTATAGTACCTTTATATTTATTAACAACTTTCCAAAAAGTCTTAAATACTGTCATATTTTTGCCTCCTTAAAACAATACTAGATATACTTAATAAAATAAAAGAAAATAATATTAAGCTAATTACATTAAAGAAATATCTATTTAAAGTATCATAATAATATAAAGAATAAAAACCATCTGTAATCAATGCAGCAGGATTAATCTTATTTATAATTGGTATATTTTTATCAATTACATATTTCATTGTTATACCCATCATACCAGATAAGAAAGAATAAAACATTGTTATAGCAATTAATATGCCACTCTTTGCATTTTCATTTACTTTAAAAATTGATGCTATAAACACTCCAAGCGATAAACCCGCAATTGAACCAACTATAGCAAGCAATATAATATACCATATATTAGAATCATAATTTATCTTTAAAACAAATATAGTATATAGGAATAAAATAATTAATCCCACAAATTGCACAATAATACTAGCAAGTAACCCACTTAATATTAAATTACTTTTTTTAACTGGTGTAATACTACTTCTTTTTCCAACATCACTTAAATTAGGCATACTTTTATTAATAATATACATAGATAATATTCCTCCATATAAAGCAGCCATTGCTATTAAAGTATAATATTCTATCATAGTATAACTTAAATTACTTCTTGATATATTTTTAATATTTACTTCACTATTTAACTTATCTAATATATTACTTGTAATACCATCTATATCATAATTTCCTTTATTTACTTCTTCATTAATACTTAAACTTATCATATTTTTTTCACTATTTACTTCATCTACAAAAAACTTAAGTATCGTTTCATATATTCCATTATCATTTATTTTAATATTTACATCATTATCAATAAACTCAAGATATCCAGTTACTTTTTTATCTTCTAATAATTTATTAGCTTCACTCTTACTTACATATTTTACATTAAATAACTTATTATCACTCTTACTTACACTTTTAATTGCATCTTTAAATATTTCATTATTATTAAAATCATTACTTTCTATAACTGCTATATCAAATGGATGAAATGCTTCATTATTTTCAATATCTTTAAAAGCTAGTTTAAAAAATGTTCCAAGAATAATGGGAAATATAAATGTCCAAAAAATTAAACTTTTATTTCTAAAAAGAATTTTTAAAGAATATTTAAAATTATGTTTAAACATCAATCTCTCAAATCCTTTCCAGTTAATTCCAAAAATACATCATTTAGTGTTGGTCTTTCAGAAAATATCTTTGAATATGCAACTTTTTTTTCATGCAAATAATCTATTAATTCACCTAGATTATCTTTTCCCTTTTTATAAACAATCACTAAAGTATTTCCTTGATAATTTAAATCTAAAACTGTTTTAAATTCTTTAATTTCTTTTAATATTTCTTCACTTATATTTTTTACTTCCACAGTTATTTTTTCTTCTAATTTAGCAAGAGTCTTTAATTCATCAGTAGTACCTTTCGCAATAATCTTACCCTTATCTAAAATAATAATTCTATCACAAATAATTTCCACTTCTTCCATATAATGAGTTGTATAAACAATTGTTGCACCTTCATCACGAAGTTTTTTAATACCATCCAAAATATTATTTCTACTTTGAGGATCAACTGCAACAGTGGGTTCATCTAAAAATATAAGTTTAGGTTTATGAGCAATACCACAAGCAATATTTAAACGACGTAATAATCCTCCGGATAACTCTTTAGGATAAAACTTAATAAAGTCATTTAATCCTACCAAATTAATAGCATCAATTACATATTTTTTTCTAATTTCTTTATCACTTATATATAAACCACAAAAATAATCTATATTTTCATAAACAGTTAATTCTTGAAATACTGCAACTTCTTGAAATATAACCCCGATATCTTTTTTAATTTCATATGCATCTGGTCTCATTTCATGTCCAAATATTTTAATACTTCCATTACTAAAATTTAATAATTGCAAAATTGAATTAATAGTTGTGGATTTCCCACTTCCATTTGGTCCTAAAAGGCCTAATATTTCACCTTCATAAACATCAAATGACAAATTATCTATTGCTTTTAAATTCTTATATTCTTTTGTTAAATTCTTTACTTCAATTATCTTTTTCATTATCTATTCTCCTTATATACACTATCTTATCTTTTTAAACTAATCTTACTTATTTCATAACCATACTTTTTCAAATTCTTTTTTTCATTTAAGAATGAATGATTAATTTTAAAACCTAATATTTCTTCTATTTTTACAAATGTAATTTTTCTTACGTCTTCATTTTTAATATACATCTATAACTTATCATACTTCATTATTTTTCAGCTCCTAATAACATTAATGCCTTAAACTCACTAGATAAAAGATTACTTATCTCTTCATCTGTTAAATTTACTGCACCACTTGCAATTAATGTTGCAATTCCATGTGTAAACAACCACATTTTTACATGAAACGATTTTAAATCTTTACCTACCAAACTAGTACTCATGTTTATGTATTTTTCTACCTCATTAAAATTACCATCAGCTACATCAATAAATTCGTTTATTGAAAGATTAGTTTTACTCATAAATAATACTTTAAAAATATTTTTTTCTTCTTTAGCAAACTTTATATAATTTATCCCTGTTTGCTTATATTTAGGCATTTCATCATTCATATTATTAGTTAAGAAATCATAAAAGAACTTAATCATTACTTTATTTAATTCATTCATTAGATCTTCACTATTTTTAAATTGATAATATATTGGCCTTATTGAACAATTAAGTTTTTTAGCAATCTCTCTATTACTAACAGCATCAATTCCCTTTTCTCTTACTATTTCTAAAGCTGTATTTAAAATACTATCTTTACTTATACTTATATTCTTTGGCAATTTATCACCTTCCTAATTATATTGTATCACATGATACAATATTGGTAAAGAAAAAAACTAAATGAATTTACATTATTATATTTATTTTTTAAACTATTAAAGCTACCCGCAACTGTTGAACCACCACTAGTTACAAAAACATAAACACTTTTTCCATCAAAATTATTTTCTTCCATGAATGTATCTATAATAGATGGTTCACGATACCACCACACTGGAAATCCTACTATAATTTTTTTATAATCTTTAATATTTTCTATTCTTTTAACAACACCAGGTCTAGAATTTACATCTTCCATTTCTACTGTTGACCTACTACTTTTATTAGTCCAATCTAAATCTTCACTTGTATACTTTTCTACAGGTTCAATTTCAAATAAATCTCCTTCAACCACATTTGCTATTTCTTCTGCAACTCTTTTAGTTGTTCCAGTCGTTGAAAAATAACATACTAAAACTTTTTCCATATCCTTTCATACTTTAATTATAATATTATTTCTAATTAAATGCAATTTCTGTATCTATATTATCATCTACGATAGCAATTATTAAAAATATAATACCGCTTATTAAAATTAAAAATGAACCAATGAATGATGCGTACCTAAGGACAATTCTTTTATTACTATCCCCCGGTTTTAATTCCAATATATCATCATAAGAATCTTTAGCAAAATAATAATATATAAGTAATAATATACTAAAAATAAGTATCATTAACCATTGATATTCTTTTTTACTCTTTTCACTTTTAGTTAAAATATAATTCTTTTCCTTACTATTTGCATACCAACTTAAAACAATAATTCCTATATATATTATCCATATATAATTTTCTATTTTAATATCTTTTAACCTACTTAAATCTTCATTCATAATAAAGTATATTATTTTGGGCTTTCAGTTCATACCCATAAGGTTAACTTTTTTAAGTTTCAAAAAATTCACGTTCAATTTATCAACATAATTAGTATATTACTGGTATCATTTTAAAAAGACTTTAACACAAATTGTATAAATAAGTTGATGTTCTAATAAAAATATTTTATAATATATTACTAAGTCAAGAATTAGAAAAAGAACCAAAATATAAAAGGAGGAAAAATGGAAAAAGAACAATTATTATATGTTTCATTAGATGATAGTGGAAAGCTAAACAAAAAAGAAAAATACTTAGTTTATGCAGGACTTTTCTTTACTAACAAGAAAGAACTAGAACGTTTTAAAGCAGTATATAAATCAATTAGAAATAATATAGCAAAAAAAGATATTTACCAAAATATTGACGAACTAAAAGGACACACATTAGAAAGCAAAGATAGATTAAGATTATTAAGATATATTTATAAATTTAATACTGCTGGATTAATAGTAGATAATTCACAAATCACAAAAAAAGATATTTTAATCAGTAAAAATGCAAAAGGTAGATACAGAGATTATGTAATCAAACTATTAATAAAAGATATTATTATACATTTAATTAAAGAAGGAAAATTAAATCCCCATAAAAAACTTACTTTAATTATAAATATGGACCAAGAAAGTTCTAAAACTAATGGAAAATATAAATTAGATGAAGGCATTTATGAAGAACTAATTAAGGGAATTATTAATTATAACTATGGTTTTACTAGTATTCCAATTTTATTTAATGAATTAACCATAAAAATATACTCACAAAATTCAAAAGACAGCATAATTATACAAGCATCCGATTTGATTGCAAATAACATTTGGAGAAATATGATAAAAACTGGAGAAATAAATTCTGGAATAAACGTTTTAAAAAAGTTTCCATAAAAAAAGAGTGGAATTGTACCACTCCCCAGTTTATGTGGTGTAAATATACACTTAGTCCACAGACCACCATAAATCTGTCCACCATGACAAAGCATTACTGCTTTCGGTACAAATAATATATCACATAATATAATATTTGTCAAATTTAGTATATGCAAATTTATTTAAAATATGTTATATATAAAAGAAGTTTTTAATATATTAAAAATTTTAAGTAATTGCGCCTTAATTGGCATTCGGCAATCTTGCCGAGAATTTGATAGATACCAATTGGTATCTTTTTTAATTGACATATTATTACATACTGGATGTGGCCACACTTAAAATTAAGTATTGTCACATTTTTATTTATATATAAAACAAAAAAATGAGTTTTCCTCCAACTAAAGAATTCCACAAATACATTAAGCATACCCTTTAGTATCTTGGCAAACTACTCACTCACTAATTAAATAATATCAAAATTAATATTACATGTCAATTTTATACATACATCTATTTATATAATAATGACTTATTTTTTTACTTTTAATGGGCAACTTTTATGGCCAAGTTACAAAAAAAAGAATATTATTGCTAATATTCCTTAGTAAACATTTGGTAGCGAGAGGGAGATTCGAACTCTCGACCTGCCGGGTATGAAAAATAAGCCCTAAATTAAATTACCGTTTATTTTTTACCGTTTCCCTTATTAAATAAGGCTTCGCTCCGATATATATTATAAAATAAAATATAAGTAAATTCAAGTAAATTCAAATAAATATAAATAATTTTATATAAAAATTCCCTAAAATTTCCCTGAATATTTTTTAAGCATTAAATTTATTTTCTTTCTTTTTTTATATATTCAATGTTAAACTCATCTAAATCGCTTATTTTAATTGTACCATCTTCTAGTGAAGATTTTAATCCCTCTTGATATTCGTTAGGGGCATAAATTACTTTAATATATTGACTCTTTTGACAAGGTAAGTAATAAATATATTCATCATCTTTATAAATTTCTTCTAAAGCAGAAGCACAAGTAAAGTTTTCGTTATTTTTACTACTATCAACAATGACAAATTCTTTTTCAATATCATATTTTGAATTATTAAAAACAGTAATATTAAATATCTTTATTATAACTCCTTTTTTATAACCCATACGAATATCATCTATTGAATAAATACTATTAACTTTTGATATTGAATAAGTTAAAGATTTCCACTCAACTGTACCACCATCTTTTAGTTTAAAAGGTATAGGTATTAACAAAATCAATAATATTATAATAATCACAATTTTAGCAATTTTTTTACTTTTCATTTTTCATATCCTTTCCACAAACTATCTTTGTTAATAATATTATACCATATTATTGATAAAAATAGTAATACAATGGTATTGATATGTCAAATAAGATTAAAATGTATAAAAAAAATAGATATTTCTATCTATTATTACTCATATTGGTAGCGAGGGAGGGACTCGAACCCCCGACATATCGGGTATGAACCGATCATTCTAGCCAGCTGAATTACCTCGCCATGACTACTAAATAATATCAAAAAAAAAGACTTTTGACAAGTCTTTTTTGACAATTTTCGTTAATTTTAGTTAGAAAACAGTTGAACCCAGTAATAACTATTATTAAATTTAATAACACCAATACCTATTTTATTAAAATTAGAACTTATCATATTTTGATAATGTCCCTCTGAATTTCTCCAACCCTCTGAAACACTTTTAGCATCTTTGTAACCAGTAGCAATATTTTCTCCACTGCTAAATACATTTATTTTTAAATCATTTAATATACTAAAACAATCTGAACTATCAGGTCTTTCATGAGAAAATTTACCAGAATAAGCCATTTCAATTGCCCTTACCATGGCAGCTTTAGTTAAATTCTCATCTAATTGTAATTCACCTAAATCTTTAATCTCTTTTCTATAACTATTAGTATATTCCAATACACTATTAACTAACGATTTATAAGTTTTCATATTTTCTAAAGCTTCAGGTAACATATCTTGCGTTGATGCCTTAAAACCACTTGTATCTACCTCATTATAAGTATATTCATTAATTAACTTTTTAGATCCATCGCTATATATATTATACTTTTTTACATGCCAAACATATAACTTAACCCCATATTTCAAATCTTTTTTTTCTTTTTCAGATTCAGTTTCTTTTTTAACAAATGTAACCTTATTATTAGTTTTTGTACTTTTTTTATTTTCCAAACTAGATTGTTTCTTTAAAATCTCTAACTTTGTAGTTTCTTCTATTTCATTACCACTACTATCTTTAGCAACAATTACAATGTCATAAACCCCAATATTTTTATAAACCTTATCATCTTTAAAAGACAAAATACATTCTTCTAAACTATTATCAGAACATTCACCAACAAAATCATTAACTGTATATACATCATTAACATTTATACTTAAATCTTTTAATTTCAAAACAGTTTTTGTAGTATCCACAACATGTAATATACTCTTATATTCTTTATCATTATTCTTAATAGTAACCTCATAGTTACCCAATTTATCATATTTTTCTAAAAAAATAACATCTTCTCCATCTTTTTTATAATTAATCTCTAAATTATCCTCTACTTTTTTCTTATCAAAAAAATCCTCGACTTTAAAAACATCACTCATAATTTCAACAGATATCTCATTTTTTACTACTAAATCTGTCTTTATATTATCAAAAGAATTAATCTTTATTTTCTTACTTTCTTTATAACATCTAACACCTAAGAAGATTAATATAATTATTATTAAACTTATTATCCCAACCAATATATATTTTTTTAAATTACTTTTCTTCATTATTACCACCAACAATTATTCCTACCTAATTATAATACAAAACAACCTAAAAATACGATAATTTCTGTTCTAAAAAACTATTTAGGTCATAAACTTATTCTGGGAGGACAAGCATATGGGCTTAAGCGAAAAAGAGGTAATCATTTCTAGAAAAGAACATGGTACAAATGAAATAACAAAACAAAAGAAAAATACTTTTTTACATCTTTTGTTAGAGTCTTTAGGGGACCCTATTATCAAAATATTATTAATTGCATTAGGAATTAAAGTTGTAGTACTTTTTCGTGATTTTGATTGGTATGAAACGATTGGTATTTTAATAGCAATATTTTTAGCTTCATTTATTTCCAGTATTAGCGAATATGGTTCTGAAAAAGCATTCTCCAGACTTCAAGAAGAGCAATTAAAAACAAAAGCAAAAGTTAGAAGAAATGGCAAAATAATTGAAATACCATCTGGGGAAATTGTTGTGGGTGACATTGTCATTTTAAATAGTGGGGACAAAATACCTGCTGATGGTTATTTAGTTAAAGGTTCATTAAGTGTTGATGAGTCTGCCCTAAATGGTGAGGCAAAAGAAGCCAAAAAAGTATGTAAAAATGGTCCAGTTATAAGTGATGTAAATCGTGTATATCGAGGTTCAGTTGTATACAACGGTGAAGCTGAAATGTTAGTTAGATGCGTCGGAGATAAAACAATATTAGGTAAAATATCTCAAGAATTACAAGAAGTTGTTCCAGAAAGTCCTTTAAAAATAAAATTACGCGGGCTAGCTAAAACCATAAGTAGAATTGGTTATGCTGGTGCCATCCTTGCTAGCATTTCCTATTTATTTGCAAGTATTATAATTTCTAACAATTTTGATAAAGATTTAATTTTGGCAACATTAAGTAATGCCCCAATTATGTTTAATCATTTATTATATGCTCTTACTCTATCAGTTACAATTATCGTCGTGGCAGTTCCCGAAGGTTTACCAATGATGATTACCTTAGTATTATCAAGTAATATGAAAAAGATGTTAAAAGATAATGTTTTAGTTAGAAAAATGAATGGAATTGAAACAGCTGGTAATATTAATCTTTTATTTACAGATAAAACAGGAACAATAACTACGGGTAAATTTAGTGTAAACAAGGTTATAACTGGTTCTTTAATGGAGTATAGTGATTATGCACAGATTAAAGAAAAAGATCACTTTAATAAACTTTTTATTAAATCTTTAGGTAACAATAATAAATGTGAATTTAATGGTGAAGTTATTGGGGGTAATTTGACGGATCAGGCTTTATTTAAATTTATAGATTGTCAAAAGTTAAAACTGGATGTAACTGCAACAAAAGAATTTGATAGTAAAAATAAATATTCTAGTATTTTTGCTAATCAAGAGTTGATAATTAAAGGAGCTCCGGAGATTATACTTGAAAAGTGTTCAAAATATTTTGATGAATTTGGTTATAGTAGACCTTTAATTAATAAAATAAAATTACTTTCAAAAATT
>OIYR01001593.1_pt1 | contig 11136 bp, 10 predicted proteins | sample 1588221 | NCBI WGS metagenome assembly OIYR01 (sample SAMN03283292) | human gut metagenome | biome: human-associated habitat; material: feces | host: Homo sapiens | place: Peru | collected 2012 | reverse complement strand
TGTATAATCATTATCCATTTCTAATAAAATTTCATCTTTATCTGTTTCAAATACATCAATTATTAATTGATTAAACTTTTCTTTTAACTCTATACTCGTAAAAGTTTTACACAATTTGTCTATATAATCTAATGCAAGTGGTTTAACATTTTCTACCCCATATTTTTTAACAATATTTTTTATATTATCTAAATCATTAATTTCAAAAACTAATCCATATAATTCTATCTCTATACTTTTGTCTGTATCCTCATAACCAAAACTTAATCTTTTCTTATCTTCCATTTTCCTATTCTCCTCTTAATATAATTACACTTAACATCTACCTATTATTTATGCATTCTCTGTGAATTTTTTTGTTGATACATCAAAAGTACCATAAACAAAATCTCCACCTTTTAATGAACCTGTCATTTGTTTTTGTTCTCCTGCTGCGCCATTACATTCCGTTATCTCACAAGTTTGTGTTATTTTTCTTGCTTTATATGTATTTTCTTGACTTGCAACTGGTTCCCATAGATTAACAATGTAATGATCTATATCTAAGTCCGGAGTTACTTTTCTTTCATAGAATAAGTTGTACATATAATCAAATACTTTGTCTCCTTTTACCATATCCATTGTAATTGGAAATTCATTTGAAAAACCTGTCACTGCATATTGTTTCGATTTTTGATGAATGTATTGTTTTTCTTTTTCAGTTGGATTTGAGCTTTCTGTCATTTCTGTAATAACTCCACCCAATACAATTTCGCCATTTATTCCGAAATAATGTGCTTCGTCATATTGCATTATATTTTTTAATGTTTCTGCTATAGTTTCTGCCATTTTAAATTCCTCCAAATATTAATCAAACTATAAACTCTATACGAGTATTAATCCTACATAACACCAAACATAGCCATGAATGTACCAGCAGCAACCGCTGTACCGATAACACCAGCAACGTTAGGTCCCATAGCATGCATCAAAAGGAAGTTAGAAGGGTCTGCCTCCTGTCCAACCTTCTGTGAAACTCTGGCTGCCATAGGTACGGCAGATACACCAGCAGAACCGATAAGTGGATTAATCTTGCCATGTGTAACTGCACACATAACCTTACCCAGTAATACACCGGCTGCTGTACCAAAGCAGAACGCAATAAGACCAAGTGCAACAATCTTTAATGTATCCCAGTTAAGGAATGCCTCAGCACTTGTTGTTGCACCAACAGATGTACCAAGGATGATAACTACGATATACATAAGAGCATTAGATGCTGTCTCTGAAAGCTGCTTAACAACACCACTCTCTTTGAAAAGATTACCTAACATAAGCATACCAACAAGTGGAGCTGTTGTAGGAAGAATAAGTACTACTACTATAGTTACAATGATAGGGAAAAGAATTCTCTCAAGCTTAGATACAGGTCTTAACTGCTCCATCTTAACCTTTCTTTCCTTCTCAGTTGTAAGAAGCTTCATAATAGGTGGCTGGATAATTGGAACCAGTGACATATATGAATATGCTGCTACCGCGATAGGTCCCATGTACTTTGTCTGTCCAAGCTTACCAGCAAGGAAGATTGATGTAGGGCCATCAGCACCACCGATGATAGAGATAGCTGCCGCTGCTTTATCAGGGAATCCCATAAAGATTGCGATGATATAAGCTGCGAAAATACCGAACTGTGCAGCCGCTCCAAGTAAAAAGCTCTTAGGGTTTGCTATAAGTGGGCCAAAGTCTGTCATCGCACCAACACCTAAGAAAATAAGTGATGGTAAGATACTCCACTCATCGAGCAGATAGAAATAATGTAACAAACCTCCTACGCCGTTGCTAGAATCCTCGACAGTTAACATAATGTCTGGATACATATTAACAAGCAGCATACCAAATGAAATTGGTACTAAAAGCAGAGGTTCATATCCTTTTTTAATAGCCAAATATAAGAAAACCAATGCTACAACAATCATAAGATAATTGCCCCAGGTTAAACCAAAGAAGGCTGACTGCTGTATGAGGTTTCCTAATGTTGTTATAATATAACTCATTCCATAACCTCCAGTTTAATGACTCACGAAAATTGATTAGTTAAGAGAAACTAATACTTTACCTGTCACAACTGAGTCACCAACTGAACACTCAACTGTTGCAACTGTACCATCCTGAGGAGCACAGATTTCGTTCTCCATCTTCATAGCCTCAAGAACAACTAAAACGTCACCCTTTTTAACGGCTGCGCCGGCTGCTGCATTAACCTTTAAAATCTTACCCTGCATTGGAGCTTCAACCTTAACTGCGCCCTGGGCACCTGCTGGAGCTGCTGGTGCAGCTTTAGGAGCTGCCTTTGGAGCTGCTGCTTTAACAGGAGCACTTACAGCACCACTTGTCTGTCCTTCTTCAACTGTAACATCATAAACATTACCATTAACAGTAATTGTATAATTCTTCATTTTAAAATCCTCCTTAGCTTTAATAGCGTCTATCTTCTCTTTCTAATTGAGCGAACAACAAGTCCGTCTGATGATGTACCCTCTGAGGCTGCTATAGCTGCTGTAATAACCGCAACAAGCTCAAGGTCATCTGCTTCATTCTCTTCATTAGATACAATCTGTGCTATTGCATTGTCAACACTGCTTGCTGTCTCAGGAGTCTTATCCTTCTTAGAAAGCTTGTCACCAATAACATTAACATACCTGAATAATGAGATAATAAATGAAATAAATATAAGTACAACGAATACAGTACCCATACCGATTACTGTATTAAGCACTGCCTTCTCGCCCTTCTCACCTGTTGTATAAGTTGGGTTAATAGCACCACTTGTAAGATTGTAATCTTCATCAAATGTAAGCTCGAATGTACACTGTCTCTTCTCATATGTAGCAACAACTGTTACTGAACAAAGAGTTCCAGTCTCTGAACTTAACTGTATAGTTCCTTCATCTAATGAAACAAGGGAACCTAAATCACTTCTGGTTTTAATCCAGCCGTTATAGAATTCTACTGTTGCTGTATTAATGCCGTTCTTTGAATTAACAACATAGAAGTTACCATTGATATCGCCAAGATTAAGTGCATCATTAGCATCAGCCTTAATCTTCTCATCTGTTGAATTAGACAGATATGTGATAACATCAACAGACCATTTCTCGATGCTTGACTCAGCCTCTGAAAGCTCAGTCTTCTTATTCATAAGTTTAACATCATTAGATGATATCTGGTCTGTACACGCTGTTAAAGCAAACATGCAGGCAATCATGCATAACAACAATGAGAATCTTTTAAAATTAATCTTCTTCATATTGTTCTACTCCTATATTATACAGTACCATGCTTTTTATCGAAACGAATCTCTCTCTTTGTATAGAGCATCTCTAACGATGCTGCAATGTACTTTCTTGTATCTTCAGGATTAATGATTGTATCAACATATCCTCTTGCTGCTGCTGACTCTACGCTTGACTGTAAAGCCTGATACTCAGCAGTCTTAGCACTTATTGTAGCTGCTACATCAGATGAAGCTGCTATCTCATCAGCATACATAATCTTAACTGCCATATCAGCATCCATCATTCCAACGCTTGCTGTTGGCCATGCATATGTAATATCTGCACCGATTGACTTAGAGTTCATTGATACATAAGCGCTTCCGTATGCCTGTCCGACTAATACATTAATCTTAGGCACATCAGCGTTAGCAAATGCATATGTAAGCTTAGCAACAGCCTTGGCAATTGCCTTCTCGCTTCTTACATTAGCTTCAAATCCCTTAACTGCTGTTAATGTAACAACTGGAATCTCGAATGCGTTACAGAAATTAACGAAATCAGCTGCCTTATAAGCGCCATCAACTGTAAGGACAGGAGCAAACTCTTCCGCCTTCTCACCGTTCTCATCATAGAGAGCTGTTCTGTTAGCTACAGCACCTACTGTTGCTCCATCAATCTGGATAAATCCAGTAACCATCTCTTTAGCATATGAAGCCTTAACTTCAACGAAAAGATTGTCATCTGATATATCTGCAAGAGCTAATGCAGGATCTGCAATCTCAGCAGCCATATCAGAGCATACTCTGTTAAGATCATCTGTAGTCTCAACAAATGAAGCATCCTCATTGTTAGCTGGTAAAATAGAAACGAGCTGTCTGATACCATTAGCTACTGTCTCAGCATCACCAACAAAATCAACAACACCAGCTTCTGCCTGGAACTTGGCACTGGCTGTGTCTAACTTCTCTTTATAGTTGCCATCAAGAGCATTAGGAGAATTAACAAATAACTTTGCGTCCTTCTCTTCCATAAATGTAAAATCTGAAAGACCTGCTAATACAGCAAGACCACCACCACAGTTACCATAAACTGCTGTAATCTGTGGAATTACTCCTGATGCCTCTGTCATCTTCTTATATACAAGGCCAAAACCAGCTAAGGCATCTGTTGCTTCCTGGAGTCTGATACCTGCACAGTCAATAAGACCTACTACTGGAGCACCCATCTTGAGGGCCATATCATATAATCCAGCAATTTTTCTTGCATGCATCTCGCCGATTGTACCGTTCATAACGGCAGCATCCTGGCTGTAGACATACACAAGACTTCCATTAATAACTCCATATCCGGTAATTACACCGTCTGAAAGAGTATTCTTAGCTGTTATGTTAAAATCAGTTGCTCTGGCTTTAACACCTGCGCCGATTTCAACAAAACTGTTGTCATCGAGAATAGACTCAATTCTATCTCTAGCTGACACCGATGTTGTGTTACTCATCATCGAAACCTCCCTAAATTAATTTAAACTTGCTTTGTTTATTTTATAACAAGGCACATTATAAATGCAAGTAAAATAGCAAATTTTGCATATATTTCACCAAATTTAGTCATGTGATTCTACGACAACAATCTTTCCACCATTAATGGTAATAATTGCTTCATCATCAACTATCTCATTAGACTGGCATATGCTTTTGCCCTGCGTAAGAATATATTGTGATATTGTATATTTCATACCAGTTAAAGACAATTCAACCTGCTCCGTCATCGGAATGAATGATACATACTTTCCATACTGTGTGTTCTTATCTATTTTAAATGTCTTATCTTTTATATACACTTTGTTATACTCATCAATCACATATGCCTTAATGCCTGATTCTAGAGCCTCGTTAAGCACATATATATTAGTCATTGTGTGGTCTATTCTTGTACCAGTTGCTCCTGCAACATACAGACATATGTCGTCAATGCTACTCATGCTCTTAATCACTTCAATGCCCTTTTTTACTGCTATATGTGTATCTGTGTAATCTTTCTCAGGCGGATAAGTAACGACCTCTGTATTGTTCTTATACATATCAAGAATATTGCTGTCCACAGAATCATAGTCTCCCAGAATATAATCAATCTTAATACCCATCTTATATGCTGTCTCAAGCCCCTTGTCAGCCGCTATGCAATATACTATCCTATGTTCTTCTATCCAGCTTTGCAGCCAGTCCTTGTCAATATGCCCGCCACTTATAATAAGAACTGCCTTATCAATACATTTTTCCATGCCTATGATACATCCTTTCACACTTTTTTCTTTCTTTTTTCACATTTATCCAATATAATGATATAAAAATAATAATCAGAACTGCAAATGCTATTATATGATACATTCATAGCAAATGCAAAGATGCGAGAAGGAGAAAAGTAAACAAAATGTCTAACGAAAAAACAAAGGAAACTTATTCTGAGGCAATGGAAAATTACGAGAATGATATTGATGTTCTCTCAGACCTCACAACTGGTATCAATTATGAGAAATCAAAAGATAAATATCAGGAGAACCTTTCCACAGCAATAACATTTCTGCTATTCGGAATTGCAGGGCTTGTTGTTGTAATTCTCAATATTGTAGGAGTTCTTAAATTCTTCACATTAAAGAATGCATCCGGAATTCTAATGGCTGTTGTATTAAGCCTTATGTTTATCATATTCATTGTTATCGGAATACTCTCATTCAGAGCTTCACGTAAGGATAAAAAGAATGCTGCAATTGAAAATGATAACTCTTCCAAGATTTTAGACTGGCTTAATGACAATGTCACTGCCACTGATATTGATGGTTCTTTTGATTCATCAGACCTCACAGAAGAGATGAAATACTTTGAAAGAAACGATTATATCAAGAAAGCTGTCAACGGACATTTCGATGGTCTTGATGATGAATTCGTTGATAATATTGCTGACCAGTACATTGAAAAGCTGTTCCAGTAGTTTATTATTAAATATTATGATTTAATAATCCAGCATTTGAATATGGTTAAAGATTAAGCCGCTCCAAGCCCTTGAATTTCAAGAGCTAAGAGCGGCTTTTATCATCACATTTTTCTTAATTTATCTGTTGCTAAGATATTCATCAATACCCTTAGCGGCTGCCTTACCAGCACCCATAGCAAGAATAACTGTAGCTGCACCCGTAACAGCATCACCACCGGCATATACACCTGTCTTAGATGTAGCACCTGTGTCTTCGCTTGCTACAATACATTTTCTCTTATTAATCTCAAGTCCCTTAGTTGTAGAACTGATAAGTGGGTTAGGAGATGTACCAAGAGACATGATAACTGCATCAAGATCCATAACGAACTCAGAACCTGGAATAACCTCTGGTGAACGTCTTCCAGATGCATCTGGCTCACCTAACTGCATCTTAACACATTTCATACCCTTAACCCATCCATTATCATCTGCGATAATCTCTGTTGGGTTAGTAAGAAGGTCAAATATAATTCCTTCTTCCTTAGCGTGATGTACTTCCTCAGCTCTTGCTGGAAGCTCCTCCTCACTTCTTCTGTATACGATATGAGTCTCTGCTCCAAGTCTTAATGCTGTTCTTGCAGCATCCATAGCAACATTACCACCGCCAACGATAGCAACCTTCTTAAATCTTGCTATTGGAGTATCATACTCATCCTTGAAAGCTTTCATAAGATTACTTCTTGTAAGGTACTCATTAGCTGAGAATACTTCGTTAGCATTCTCGCCTGGGATGCCCATGAATCTTGGAAGACCTGCACCAGAACCGATGAATACTGCATCAAAGCCTTCATCCTCAAGTAACTGGTCAATTGTCATTGACTTACCAATAACAACATTAGTTTCAATCTTAACACCTAACTTCTTAACATTCTCAACTTCGTGGGCAACTACTGTTGACTTAGGAAGACGGAATTCAGGAATACCATATACTAATACACCACCAGCCTCATGTAAAGCCTCGAATATAGTTACATCATATCCCATTTTTGCAAGGTCTCCGGCACATGTAAGTCCTGAAGGACCTGAACCGATAACAGCAACTTTCTTGCCTTTCTTCTCTGTTGGCTTCTCTGGCTCAACATTATTCTCTCTTGCCCAGTCAGCAACAAATCTTTCAAGCTTACCAATTGATACTGATTCGCCCTTGATTCCTCTGATACACTGACCTTCGCACTGTGTCTCCTGTGGACATACACGGCCACAGACAGCAGGAAGTGCACTTGACTTACCAATAATCTTGTATGCTTCCTCAATATTTCCTTCTTTTACCTGATGAATAAATGCTGGGATATCGATAGATACAGGACAGCCCTGAACGCATCTTGCATTCTTACAGTTAAGGCATCTTGTTGCCTCTTCCATAGCTTCTTCCTTGTTATATCCAAGACATACTTCATCAAAATTCTTATTTCTTACGTCAGGAGCCTGCTCTCTGACTGGCACTTTCTTCATTACGTCCATTTTGAAATCCTTCCTTTCTAATTACACTGTCCACAACCGCCGTGATGTGTATCACCTTCCTGAAGCTTAAGCATTGCTCTTCCCTCTTCAGTTCTGTACATAGCACTTCTCTTCATAGCCTGGTCAAAGTCTACTAGATGTCCATCAAACTCTGGTCCGTCAACACATGCAAACTTAATCTCATCGCCAACCTTAAGACGACATGCACCACACATACCAGTTCCATCAACCATAATCGGATTCATGCTGACAATTGTTGGAATTCCAAGTTCCTTAGTAAGAAGACAGACGAATTTCATCATAATCATAGGTCCGATTGCTACACATAAATCATAATGTTTTCCTTCTGCAACAAGATCCTTAAGCACATCTGTACCCATACCTTTTCTTACATAGCTTCCATCATCAGTTGTTATATAAAGATTACCAGCAACAGCCTTCATCTCTTCCTCTAAGATTATAAGTTCCTTATTCTTAGCACCAACGATAACATCGACATCTACACCATGCTCATGCATCCATTTAACCTGTGGATATACAGGTGCTGTTCCAAGACCTCCGGCTATGAATACAATATTCATCTTCTTGAGTTCTTCAATATCCTTGCTGATAAGCTCTGATGGACATCCAAGAGGTCCAACAAAATCTTCAAATGCATCTCCTGCTTTAAGATGTGACATCTTCTCAGTAGACGCTCCAACTATCTGAACAACTATTGTTATAGTTCCTGCTTCTCTGTCATAATCACAAATAGTAAGTGGAATTCTTTCGCCCAAATCATCCATCTTTACAATAACGAACTGGCCAGGTTCACAATGTTTAGCAACTCTAGGAGCTTCAACATCCATAAGGAAGATCTTCTCTGCTAACTTCTCAGCCTTAAGAATTTTATACATTACAATTCTCCTTTCAAAAAGTAATATTATGAAGTGCATTACGCACAATCAACCTTTAGTATTCTTTGGCAGAATAACTGCCTTCTGTACCTGTAACAGTATACACCTTACCGCTTGATGTATCAACGCCATATAAACCGGCAGTTGTTGTGGAACCACTCTTTATTACATCATATCTGATAATATACATTTCATTATTGTCAACCTTTGTCTTTGAAATATAGACAAAATTAACACCTGAACCATCTGCAGCAACACTGTCAGACTTAAGTACCTTCTTTGATATAAGAACACTCTTAAGCTGGCTTTCAGCCTGACTATATGTATATGTGTTCTTTACTTCAACATTGTAGTTTCTCTTGACTACAGTACTGCTCTGCTCATGTTCATCAATTATAACAAATGCAATTACAGTATTACCAGCTGGCATGTCGAATTCACCTGTATACTCTGTTGATGAAGATGTAGGAGTTGTACCATCTGTTGTATAATATGCCTTACATTTGTCAGGAATGTTATTAATCTTAACTTTTTCTCCTGCTGAATACTTTCCTGATGCAGGACTCACATCTGGTGCTGCAGGTGCTCCATATTCTATAACATACTCAAGGTCAGCCACGCTGCTGTATACACCCATTGAATTAACAGCAACTGCTTTTATCCTGGTAGTTCCTGTTTCAAGCTTAATACCTGTTCCATCATATAATGTACTCTTGCTGTCCGGCTCTTTGCCATCTGTTGTATAATACACAACACAGCCAGAAGCACATGTAAACTTAAGCTCTACATCATCATCATATGAACCTGATTCTTTAGATGGAACCGGCTCACTTACTATATAATTCTTAACAGCATCTTTACATTTACCATCCTGATATTTTCTTATAAGCTTAGTTAAATTATCAGCATCTTCTCTTTTATAATAAATGTCTGCAAGTGCCTTGACTGCATCTTCGTAATTCTCATCATATGACAGAATATCCTTCAACACATTAACAGCCTCATCCTCATTACCAGAACTCTCATAGCATCTGTACAATGTGTACTTAAGATTAAGATTCTTCTTTCCTTCATTCTCTTTAGAAGCTTTGCTAAGATATGAAGAAGCATCTCCGTAATTGCCTTCTTCGTACAGTTTCATTCCTGTATTATAATAATAGTCATAATTCTGCTTACTCTTTTTATTAAGTGATACTGCAACAATTATTATAATTATAATGACAACTGCCACACCGGCACCAACTCCGGCAAGAATAAGCTTGGTTTTCTTATCTACAGGCTTCTTATCAGTAACAGCCTCAGTCTTATTATCATTATCTAAAGATTCCTCAGTCTCATTCTCTTCATCATCAGCAAGAATATCATCATCTTCCATAACATCTTCCTGCTCATCATCTGTTGCTGAATAATCGTTCTTCTGTTCTCTTAATATCTCATCAGTTATCTGTGGAATAACTCTTGTTTTACCATCATTAATATCTGCTGCTTTCATATTAGAAGGTAGATCATTCTTTCCTACGAGTGCCTTAGCTACTGTAGTCTCTTCTTCTACCATCTTCTGCAATGACTTTTCAATTTCGTCCTCTATGCTTGTATCCTTTTTAAAATTATCTGGCATATATAGACCTCCATATATATAAATAACATTTTGATATTAACATATTAAAGAATATTAATCAATAAAATAGAATTTTATGATTTTTATTTTTGTTTAACTAATTATACACATTTTGCTCACATTTATCATGTATATTATTTAACAGATAGCAAAGAGAATTCTTTCTATCTCCCCCTCATATTTTTAAAAAGGAGATGTTGACCGCATCTCCTTTTTTATTGCTTTTTTAGATTATGTGTAATTTCTTTTAAAACATAGAAAAGATTAGGCGAAAATGATGGAATTAATCAGATTAATATGGTAAAATGTTATAGCAATAAAATATTTTGGAGGTATCTAAACAATGAAATTAAATTTAAGACCAGCTGAAGAGTGTACTTTTGACGCTGTATCATTAGGTGAAGTTATGCTTCGTCTTGATCCAGGTGAAGGCAGAATCCGTACAGCAAGAAGCTTTAGAGCATGGGAAGGTGGCGGAGAATATAACGTTATCCGTGGTCTTCACAAGTGCTTCGGTATGAGAACTGCTGTTATCACATCATTCGCTGATAACGAAGTAGGTCTTCTTATGAAGGACTTCATCGAGCAGGGTGGCGTTGATACATCACTTATCTGTTGGAAGAAGACAGATGGTATCGGACGTCTTTGCAGAAACGGTCTCAACTTTACAGAAAGAGGATTTGGTATCCGTGGTGCTAAGGGTTGCTCTGATAGAGCTAACACAGCTATTTCTCAGGCTACTCCAGAAGATTTCGATTTCGATTACATCTTCAAGAACAAGAGTGATGGTGGTTTAGGTGTTCGTTGGTTACATACAGGTGGTATCTACGCTGCTCTTTCTGAGCAGGCTTGCGAGACTGTTATTGCAGCTTGT
>OIYR01001588.1_pt1 | contig 11158 bp, 7 predicted proteins | sample 1588221 | NCBI WGS metagenome assembly OIYR01 (sample SAMN03283292) | human gut metagenome | biome: human-associated habitat; material: feces | host: Homo sapiens | place: Peru | collected 2012 | reverse complement strand
AACGATCAAATTAAGGATTAAAAATGACAACGACAAAAAATAACGAACATAAGAAACTCAATGTCCCAAATCTCAGATTTAAGGAGTTTCAGGGGGAGTGGGAGAAAACTAAGATTGGTGATATTGCTATAGTTGTTGGTGGAGGTACTCCCGACACAAATACTTCCCAATATTGGAATGGAAAAATTCAATGGTTTACTCCATCAGAGATAGGCAGAAATAAGTATGTATATAATAGTGTTCGCACAATATCAGAAGAAGGTTTGAACAAATCCAGTGCAAAGCTTCTTCCGATTGGAACTATATTGTTAAGTTCAAGAGCAACTGTTGGTGAATGCTCTATCAACAAGAAAGAATGTACAACCAATCAAGGATTTCAATCTTTAATACCCAAAGAGAACATTTCGAATGAGTTTGTTTATTATTTGATTCAGACCAAGCGAAAGGATTTAATAAGGAAATCTTGTGGCTCTACATTTCTTGAAATTTCAGCAAATGAAGTACGAAAGATTGTAGTATCTATACCAACTATCAAAGAACAAGACAAAATAGCAAAACTATTGGCACTCCTTGATGAGCGCATCGCTACCCAAAACAAAATCATTGACAAGTTGCAGTCCTTAATCAAGGGAATTAGTAGTAGAATTTTTGCATCCATACAAGGAATAGAATATAGAATGGGTGATATTGTTACAATTACTAATGGAAATAGTAATGTGCAAGATGCTGTTACACAATCAAAGGATGGTTTGTATCCTTTCTTTGATAGGTCTGAGGATATAAAATATTTGCCTACATTCTTGTTTGACAAAGAAGCTATTATATATCCAGGTGAAGGAACTGAATTTATGCCACGATATTTCAAAGGGAAATTCGCTTTACATCAAAGATGTTATGCCATTTTTGACTTCAAAGAAATTATAAATGCTCGTTTCCTATATTTTTATCTAAAGACGCGAAATTCTTATTTCGTCAAAAATGCTGTGGGCTCAACAGTGCCTTCATTAAGACTTGACACGTTTCAAAAGCTAAAAGTTATTATTCCACCGAAGAAAATACAACATAGTGTATCTTTATGTCTTTCTTCTATGGAGCAGAAGTGTAATGTCGAAAAAAAAAAATTACACAAACTATTAAAGCAAAAGCAGTATCTGCTTCGCCAAATGTTCATATAAACATCTGGCGGAGCAAGTATTGCTTCTGTTTTTGATAGCATTCTCCCAATAGGGTAGCTTTCCTTTCTTTCTCTGTAATTGTATTTAGCATTTTGGCTATAGCCTTTTGCTCTTCAATTACAGGAAAACGATGCTTGGTGTTGAAGTAATCTGTCATAGAGACATTCAACAGGCCATGATTTCTTGCCCCCTCACCAGCAATATCAGACAAGCCTCTATGCCATTTAGTTGATTCGAAGTAATAGGTAAGATAATCAGAATCAACTATGGTTTCATTTATTTTAAAGCATATATAAAGAGTTGACAGAACACCTTCGTCATAATTGTCTAATCGTTTGACAGCTCCCCAATCATATCCAGCAGAGTAACTTCTGTTATAAGCAAATTCTCCTTTATGAAGCAAATAATATCCTGTAAGATTTTCGCTTGCAACGGATTTATTGAAGAAAGACTCTTGATTAACTAAACCATATTGGGCAGCGATAGTTAGCACTAATGAACACTTGGAATCCTTGTTTTTTGTAGCTATGCGAGAACTAAAGTCACTCATCTTGTAAGTAGACAATGCTTGCTCAAATCCCTCAATACGACACATTGGATATTCTTGGTATGGAGAACAAAAAACCTTTTCAACAATCGCAGACTTTAGCTTCTTCAAATCCTCAATCAGCTTGCTTTGGGTTGCAATGCGCTCATCCAGCAAAGAAAGTAAAGTGCTGATTTTCTGCTGCTCTTTGTTGGATGGGAACGATACAGTTAAGCCTTTTATGCTTTCGCCATACAAATGAACAACCGACACACCTTGTGCAATCTTGGCTATATCATGCTTTCTTACGCCATTAAGCTGATAACTAAAGAATCTACCATCACCATCTTTCAATCTAATAATATTTAAGTCACCTCCAAGAAGTACGTCAGGAGATAATACACAACGAGCTGTTGAAATGTCAATAGCCGTTTCTCCAGAGGAAGGAATAATTATATCATTAGCACAACTACGTACAAGATTCTTATCTGAAATATCTGTTTTGCTTACAACATAATCTATCACTTCAGACTTATAGGTTGTATATAATTCACCGTACAATATACAAGGAGCCCCAGTAGCACTTCTTTGGTCTTTGGAAATGCCACTTCCTTTAGTTAAGGTTGCAATATCCCCCAACTTACTTTTCTCCCATTCCCCATGAAATCCCGGGAATCTCAAATGGGGTACATTCAGTTTATTTTGTTCTTTATATGTTGCCATAATTATTTTAAATCCTTAATTGTTTGTTATACTTTCCTCTACTGGTATTTACTCTTCTTTTGGGTCGATGTCAAACGGAAGCAATGGTGTATCATCATCATTGCCATTATTGAATCGGTCGAAATCTGAGATATATGAACGGTCTTGAATAACCTTAAACTTCTCATACTCAGAATAAGCCTTATCTCTTGCTTCCTCTTGGGAAACCTTGCCTGCACTACTCTTTGGATCATAATCCATAGTTGCAAGGAATTGTTGTAAGCGTTGCTTCCAATCATCCATCGTTGTGATAATATGACGCCGTGCACGAGATTCGGCAAGGTCAAGAAAACTTGTTGTTATTGTATTGAGCTGAGACAGTTCATCTTCTGAAAGATAGTTCTTGGCGACAATCGTATCAGACTTTTGCACTCTGCCATTAGGTGCTTTTTTCCATGTGGTCAAGCCCATGTGTGGCATTTCTGCATCGGCACGTTCATAAACAATCTCTGCTGCCGTATGATTGGTAACAGCCAAGTGCATCATATTCTGTACCATCTTATAAAAGAGTTTAGTACTCTCAGCTTTTGCATCATAGTCAGCACTACACTCAGCGTAAATGTCAGTTATCTTTTGATAGTATCTACGCTCTGATGTGCGAATTTCACGAATGCGTTCCAGCAAATCATCAAAGTAATCCTTGCCAAAGTGCTTACCTTGTTTCAAACGCTCATCATCTAACACATATCCCTTGATAACAAACTCCTTCAATACAGAAGTTGCCCATATACGGAATTGGGTTGCTTGATAGCTGTTCACACGATAGCCCACAGCTATGATTACATCAAGATTGTAGAACAAAGGAGCACGCTCTACATCACGCTCACCTTCAAGTTGAACTTGTTGAATTTTTCTACAAGTTGTCTCTCTTTGCAATTCTCCCGATTCATAAATCTGAGAAATATGATAGGCTATAGTTGCCCTATCAACTCCAAACAAAGAAGCCATTCTTTTCTGTGACATCCAAAAGGTCTCACTGTTGAATATCACTTCAATGCGAGTCTCACCTTGTGCAGTCTTATATAGTAAGATGTTGGATTCCAACGAGTTCTGAACAATCTCTGTCGTAGATACAGACTGCGAGAAATATTCTCTTGCTTGCTTCACCAATGGCTTTCTTGTATCTGCATTCTCTGCTATTATCATACAAGCCATTCGTGAAAGATGGAACGTTTCTACCTTACGAAACGCACCATTGCCCACCTTGAACATATCAACCGCATGGTTGAAATGCTCATCTATAGTCATGCCTTTACTACCTGCAACATTGATGGCTTTATCTATCACATTTTGGAATTTCCAATATGCTGAATATCCCATGGCATTGCAAAGGTCACGAGAGTTCCAATATTCTTTGCCGTTATCATCCACCTTCCGAATTTCACCGAATGTAGGACGCATATCTGGTACATTATTCTCTTCCATATATTTTATTCGTTAGATGGTTCCAAAATGAAAATGAGTTCAGACTCTGCAACATCGCACTTGTCGAACAAGTAGCGGAGACAGGCTATCTTACCCTTATTACCCATAGATGTCCAAAGATACTTATCAGTACCTATTTGCGTGCAATAGTTCAAATCAGCTTGTTTAGCAGTCCAAAGATATGCACCTCCATCATAGAGGGAATCGATAATATCAGGATAACGCTCAGACAATAATAATACAATTTTTATAAGCATATCTTTCCATATCGTTTCGTTATACTCATGTCCAAACACACGGAATCCTCTAAGTATTCTATTTGTTGGAGAGAATGATTCTTCGTCCAAAGATACTTCTTCAACAGGTTTTGGCAATGGCTTGAAATCTGTTTTTGGCAGAGGATACAAGCGCAAGAAAGCTTCACATATCTCTTTACTACGCTTTTGTAATTCTTCTTCCGTCCATTTTTGACAGTCAGTAACGCTTCTTGTTAAACGATATTTTGAATCCTTATAACCAGGATATACAATGTTATCTACCATTCGACCATCACGTTTGATTTCAAAAGCCTTATTACTTAGTTCACTATTTATACCTGTCAATGTCAGATTGGCAAACGTATGCAAATATCTTTCTTGAATTTTCTCAAAATTATCACCAAGCATTTCACGCCACTCTGCATTTAAAGTTTGTGGCATAATGTGCTCAATCGTTGCATCCTTACTCTTCATGTCGGATGCCACATCATTATATTCACCATGCACAGAGTTTTCAAGTCTTTCAAAAAGGAAAATTTGGAAAGGTTTGAGCATGTGATAAGCATCACGATTCTCTATAGCTTCGACAAACTGTGTATCTCTTGGCAACTGATAGTTTCCATCACGGCGCATAATATGATAAGTCAAAATATCAGAGTAAGTAAAGCTATTTTCCATTCTTGCTTTTTCATACTCTTCCATACTTTTTAGCACATCTTTATGCAAAGCGCAGAAAACCTGAGTTAAGGCATTTCCTGGCATATTGCATACAATACGTCGAGCCATATAATTCTCGACTAAGTCTATAGCCTTGAAGATTTCATCTTCTGTAAGGTGCTTTTCATCAGCATATTTCAAAAACTGAATAAAGAACACATTAGCCACATCAGTCTCTATATTGCAAATATGACGCATTTTGTCTGACAGTTTCTTTGAGTTGAGTTTACCCTCAGTAACTTGCTGATAATATTGAGCATAAACAAGCATCTCTGCAAGTTCTTCCTTACGGTCATGCCCTAACATGTACTTCTTCCATGCACTATATAAGTTAGACAATCTCACAGGGCGTTGGAGTTGTTGCTTGATAGTTAAGTAGTCACGAAGAAACATTGTTGGTTCGTTCTCCGTAGCTATCTCTATCTTTTGCCAATATGTTTTGAAGTAATATTGCTGTTCTTCTGCTGTAAGAGACATCAATAAATAGTTTCTAATCTCATCAGCACCTGTCAAATCCAAGCCTGTAGAATTAAGACTTTCAAAAATAAGTTGAGGTTGGTCATTACCATCCAATTCTATTGATATAATTTGCAAACGTTCAATAGCATTCAATAAAGCATCAAACGAAAGCTGATGAGGTTCTTTGGTCAAACGCTCATAGAAATATTGATAATTACGGGTCATCTTAGAATCTTTCACATAATTATCTACATCATGCTCAAAGATTCTATCGTAAGCCTCCATATCATTTTCAATGGGTAAAAGTTTGATTTTTCTTTCTGTACCACTAAACTTTGCCATCAAGAATTCCTCTTTCGCCTCTTCTATACTTCCTTTATCACCTTCAAGTTTACCATCTTCTACGGCATGAATGCCTGCCAATAACAGCAACGAAACTGTTGTAAGGCGTTGCTGTCCATCAATGACAAGTCGATTGATGCCATAGCCATCTGCTGGAGATGTAACTATAGAACCAAAGAAATGAGTCGGTCTGCCAGAATGAACCAAATCCACCAAGTCGTTGAACAACTGATTGCAGTTCTCGGTTAACCAACTATAATTACGCTGATATACAGGAATGATAAATTGCACTCTACCTCCTGCTATAACTCTACTTAACAATAATGCATCGCCCTTCATATCAATATTCTTTTAATATTCTACTCTACCAGCCCCAACTCTTTCAGATATACATCAATCTGCTTGTCGAGGTCAGCACGCTTAGCTTCCAAATCCTTGATTTCCTTCATGACCGCATGAATGTCGATAGGCTCTTCTTCCTCGAACGTATCTACATAACGAGGAATGTTAAGGTTATAGTCATTGTCGGCAACCTCTTGTAAAGTTGCCAAATGACTATACTTCTCGATTTCCTTGCGCTCACGATAGGTATCAACTATCTTCTTAATGTGTTCTGGACGAAGCTTATTTTGTGTCTTTATCTTTTCAAACTCCTTGCTGGCATCTATGAAGAGTATATTATCATCATCCTTGCGACACTTCTTTACCACAATAATACAAGTTGGGATACTTGTACCATAGAAAATGTTGGCAGGCAAACCGATGATGGCGTCAATATAGTTCTTCTTCTCAATGAGGAAACGGCGAATCTTACCTTCTGATGCACCACGGAAAAGAACACCATGAGGAGCAACACATGCCATCGTTCCACCTTCATTAAGATGATGGATCATGTGAAGTATGAATGCATAGTCAGCCTTAGACTTTGGAGCCAAGACACCAGCCTTGCTAAATCTATCATCATTATTAAATTTCTCCGCTGCACTCCAGGCTGCAGAGAATGGCGGATTAGCTACTACCGCATCAAACTGTTCCTCAGGGAAAGCATCATCTTCAAGAGTATCTCCATTCTCTATGTCAAAGTCACTAAACTTAACTCCATGAAGCAACATGTTCATTCGGGCAAGGTTGAATGTCGTAGGGTTCTTCTCTTGACCATAAATCAAATCAGCTTTACCATTGCGAGCAGTACGGAGAAGCAATGAACCTGAACCACAAGTTGGGTCATATACATTTTTCAAGCGTGTTTTGCCTGTAGTAACTATATCTGCAAGAATCTGACTTACTTCCTGTGGGGTGTAGAATTCTCCAGCCTTTTTGCCAGCTCCTGCGGCAAACTGACCTATCATATACTCATAGGCATCGCCGAGAATATCAATATCAGAAGCCTCGTTCAAGCCGAAGTCGATACCATCAAGAGCAATCAAAACTTCACTAATCAAATTGTTCTTATCCTCTGCGGTCTTTCCCAATTTAGGAGAAGCAAGGTCTATATCAGAGAACAAACCTCCAAAATCCTCTTCACTATCGTGTCCAATGGTACTGTCCTCTATTTTCTTTAATGAACGCTCCAGCTGTGGAAGGATGTTCTCCTTGCGATTGATAGCCTCTATTACAGAAGAATACAGGTATTCTGGCTCGATAAAATAACCGAGTTCATTCATGCAGAATTTCTTCAACTCCTCCTTCAGTTCTTCCTCATTACTTGCCCAGGCTTCCTTAAAGTTACTTCCATCCTCTTCAAGTTCAGCATCAATACACATTTCTATCTTTTCAGACAAGTACTTATAAAAGATAAAGCCCAAAGTGAAATACATGAAATCACTGGCTGACATATTGCCACGCAAAGTATTGGCTACTGTCCAAAGTTGCATACGCAGTTTTTGTTGTAATTCTTCACTCATATTTTTTTCTTTTTATTTTCATTTTTATTCCCAACTGAATGTTTCGATAATTTTACGCAGTTTTAAAATCAATGACTCTTTAAGATGAATACGCTGCAAGAAACGCAGTCCCTTTTTCTCCTTGATAGCCTTCTGCAAAATTTCTGGCTTTTCCCGATGTAAATAATCATACTCCTGCACATATTTAATAAGTGCATCTTGACTTACTCCCACTTCCGTAGCCAATGAAGTAACCGCATGGGCTCGTGCCTGAGTAACATAGGTTGTCAGACGACTCTCCAAATCCATCTTGCCATCAGCTTTCGACTTTACAAATCCAGCTTGGTCATTATCAACATTGTCACGGATGAAGTGGTCGATAAGTTTAGCCTTATTGCGCATAGCTGGGTCTTTTATCATCGTGTCGATGATATTCTGTCGTTTCACCTGATAATCATCGCTTGCAGGATTGAGGTCTTCTATCAATTCCAGTATATATGCTACATTAATAACATCACTATGCAACAACTCCAGACAGAAATCAATATCGTCGATATCTGCTGTTGGGTCTTCATGCGCCATTCCTTCATCTTCTTTGCCTTTGTCTTCGTTCTTGTCATCCTCATCATCTTGTATGAATCCCATCGTCATATCAAGATATTTAGAGCGGTAATCATTGTATTCCTGCTCTGTCATTACCAAGGATGAATCATCGGCATTCCACTCTTCGTACACCTGAATCTCAGAATGTTTTCTGATAATATCACGGAAAGCGAGGATAAAATTACGCTTATCGTACTCACTCTGAAGTTTGTCAATGGAAGCCATGTCCGGATAACGCGCTTTAAAGTTCTGACATAACTCATCCAAATCTTTCTTTACATCTGCAAATGGTTTGCGAAGTACGAATTCCAGCGCCTCAGGAGCGTCAGTATTGCTGAACAACTTGATAGCTCTATCAACATTGTCCTTCAAATTACGGAAGCAGACAACTTTTCCGAATCGCTTTTTCTCATTGAGAACACGATTCGTACGACTGAAAGCCTGCAATAAACCATGATATTCAAGGTTCTTGTCAACATACAGCGTATTTAGTTTCTTGGCATCAAAGCCAGTAAGGAACATACCAACGACAAGCAACAAATCCAACGGTTCCATGTCGGCTCGTTTCTTCTTCATACGAAGATTTATGTCGTCATAATATGCACTGAAATTGTCTGTTGTAAAAGCAGTTCCGTACATATTATTATAATCATCCATTATGGTTTGCAGCTTGTCACTCGTAACCGTGTCATCAACAAAACCATTGTTCATGCCAGTGTTATCATCATCTTGGCTTTCGTTTGCAGCGTATGTGAACACAGCACCTATCCTTATCTTAGGATGTAATGACTTGAAGATGTCATAGTACTTCAAAAGCATAGGCACAGACTGGACGGCAAACAAAGCATTGAAATCACCATCGTATGTTGACTTGTTGAAGTTGTTGAGGATGAATTGAGCAATCTCCTTCATTCGCTGTTCTTCCATCAAGTCAACATCACCATGACCTTGATAATATTCCACAAGGAAACCAAGCACGTTTTCATCGGCAATGGCATCCTTTATCAGATACCTATGGAGACATTCTCCAAAAACCTCTGCTGTGGTATGTTCTCCTTTGGCATTTTCTGAAAATATCGGTGTACCAGTAAAGCCAAATATCTGTAAGTTCTTGAAGAAACCAACAATATTCTTATGGCAATCACCAAAATGACTGCGGTGGCATTCATCGAATATCATCACTACCTTCTGGTTCTTGACATCTAGCAAATGCTTGTTGTAAGCATCACGAGTAACTGCACAGTTTAACTTTTGGATGGTGGTAATGATTATCTTTGACTTTCCACTCAATCGCTTTATTAGCTCATATGTGTTATCTGTACCATCTACTGCCCCAGGTTCAAAAGCCTCATACTCTGATTGTGTTTGCGTATCAAGATCGTGACGGTCAACGACAAACATCACCTTGTCTATACCATCAATCTCAGAAACAAGTTGAGCCGCTTTGAATGAAGTTAAAGTCTTACCGGCACCAGTAGTATGCCATATATAACCATTCTTGTTAGAGTTCTGCACCCTATCCAGAATTTTCTCTACAGCATAATACTGATATGGACGTAATACCATCAAGCATTTGTCTCCCTCATGCAGAACGATATACTTGCTTATCATCTTACCCAAGGTACATTTGTCGAAGAAGAACAATGCAAACTTGGAGAGATCATTAAACGGCACATTTTCAGCATCTGTCCAATTGAACGTGAACTTGTAGCCACTATTAGGATTATTGGCAAAATAACGAGTGTTCACACCATTTGAAATCACAAACAACTGTATGTAGTCAAACAAGCCATGAAACGAAGTCTTGTGGTAGCGCTGTATCTGATTGTAAGCTTGCTTTAACTCCACGCCACGTTTCTTTAGCTCTATTTGAACCAAAGGCAAACCATTGATAAGTATTGTGACATCATATCGACACTTCTTTCTACCTTCCACTGTAATCTGGTTGGAAACCTGGAACTCATTCTGACACCACTGCTGGCGATTGAGAAATTCAACCCACACACGTTCGCCTGTTTCCAATTCTAATGGAAACAGGTCTCGCAGTTTCTTGGCTTTCTCAAAACGAGTACCGCCCTCTAAGTGAATTTTTATCTTTTCAATTTCACTATCCGTAAAACTTGTACGTCCATGACGGGCAAGTTCTTTCTTATTATGCTTTTCGAGTTGAGTCTTGAAGTTCTGGTCAAGATTTGTTTCTTCTTCAATCTTGACATATTCATAACTCATATCTTGAAGTGTTTTTATCAGTCCCTGTTCCAGGGCTGCTTCACTTTGTGTCACCATATCCGTTTCGTTTACTATTGTCGTTATAATACAATATTTAATAGCAAAAATACAAAAAAAAGCCGAAAATCATCCCTAATCATTTACATTAAGGATGATTTTTAAAGTTATTTATGCAAAAAGAAATGAATATGTCAGAATATATTGATTTTTCCAGTTTTTGCCGATTTAATCACTTACTATATGTCTTTCATGCATACGTTTAATAAAACATCAGATTATCGGTTGGCATAATGGTAGCTTTGCTATAGCTATAGCTTTATCTTCATTTTTTCTAAATTAGGGCATAACCAGGCATAAACTATGGCTTTTATGCAGCATTGTCACTTTAAAACATTATCTTTGCGTCAATTAACATTATACTATATTGAGATGAGAAAAGAAGTTGTCTTGGCTACATTCTATAGTGACGGTGAGAGTATCTTTAAAGATGTGACAGATAATTATAAGAAGACTTATCCTCACATTAAAAAGGTCGAGCTACAAGCCATTTGCGCAATAGAGGAATTGGAGCCGGACAAATAATTGATAGAAGTAAGGATTACATTTATATCTGAATAAATTGCAACATGAAGATCCATGAAGTGGTGCGATTAAAATTATCGAAAAAAGCAACTGTGGAATAATATTTTTTAAGATAATAGTTTGCTCTAATCCAATATAAATCTGTATCTTTGCAACCAGATAAGCGTTCTGTAACACAAGAAACGGAAGAGGCTGAGA
>OIYR01001586.1_pt1 | contig 11164 bp, 9 predicted proteins | sample 1588221 | NCBI WGS metagenome assembly OIYR01 (sample SAMN03283292) | human gut metagenome | biome: human-associated habitat; material: feces | host: Homo sapiens | place: Peru | collected 2012 | reverse complement strand
TTTGCAAAAATTCTGCCTGCAAAGGAATGTCTTCTTCTTCCTTTGGTTCTAAATAATTAATTATTCTCTTTGCTTGTTTTTGCTTTTCCATTATTGGATCTAATCTATTTTTAGGTGTTATTAATATTTGAATATCTCTTACATCTATAAATTTGTATACTTTATATTTTTTAAATTCATTTTCGTGTATAGTTTTAAATTCTAATTGTTCATTTTTTCTTAAAAATTCTGGTATTTCTTCTAAATTTAAACCTATGTAATTTAATTTTTCTTTTACTGCTAAAAAACTTTACTTTATAATTCGGATTCCATGGTTTATCACAGCCCGTGTAGTGGACAATTACAGCATTAGAGGCTTTTTTAATTTCTTCAGAAATGTTTTTGCTTGTAAAATTAAAAGCACTATCTAATAGTTTAATATGGAGGTTGCAACAAATATTAATAACATCTTGATCTTGCCATTGGATATTGTGTGCTTGTTCTCTAGCAATCTGAAAACATTTAGCACTGACTTCTTCCATCCTCCATTTCTTGGCATTAATCAATAGCACTCCCGCATTAATATATTGAGCGGTTGATTTTAATCCAATTTTTTTTCCATAAGATTCGTTCGTTTGTATCCATAAATCTTGAACTCCGGCGCAATAATAATTTCTTATATCCGTATTCCACAATTTCTCTAACGATTTACAAACGATCAAATCCACATCTAAATACAATAGTTTATCAACATGTGGCAGCATATCTGGCATCACAAAACGATAATAGGTCTCTCTTGAAATATGGGGTACATTTAATTTCAAATTGGAAAAAAGTTTAGGATCTGGAGATAGATAGGTAATATCCCAATTTTTGAAAAACAGTTTTAATTTATTTATATTGCGTTTATTTTCATCTGAAAAATCGTTTGAAAACACATAAAAAGATATCGGACCTTTGTTATGTTTTAATATCGAATATATACAAACCGATAATTGATGCGCATATGCATTATTTACATTAAATGCTATATCCATAATCTTACTCCTAATATATAAATATATTTTCGTCCATATTCATTTCGAGATATTGAAAATAATTTTTTTGCAAAACCAATTTTTTTGAAATTTATTATATTCTCTATATTTCGAGATAAGATTGTTTTAGTTTCGGCTGTTTTATGAATGAATTTATACTTATCTAATATTTGGGCGGCTTCATTGACAACTTTTTGTTTGGCAGAGCCCTGGGTATGTTCAAAATCTAGCATAAACAGGCCCCAATAAAGAGTCTGTAATAAATATTGATATTTATTAAAAAAACCCTGCTTGAGATAAAAATCAAACAAATCCGCTCCGGCTAAACAGGCATTAATTTGAGCCGGCATTTGATTCGTAAAAATCTTTCCCATAATGGAATTCTGGCGTTGAATATAACAATATAGTTTATCTTTCAAAAAAAAGGCCTTCTTACAAAAAGGATAGTATTTCCAATAGAATGCATTATCTTCAAATAAAACCTTCGCAGGGAAATTGATTTCATTCTTCTCAATAATAGAACGCCTAAATAATTTATTCCAAACGGTAACAGGCTCTTTTTTGGCAACTTTTTGGGTAAAAAATAATTCTCCTTGAAATCTGCTTCTCAAATGGTGTTCCTGAATTTTTAACCACGGAAGAAGGGGCTCTCCTGGTTGGGAAATAATCTTCACGCCCCAACAAATCATGTCAACAGGTTTATTTAAGAGAGGCCAAATTCGTTCTAATGTATTGGGTTCAATATAATCATCACTATCTATAAACCCAATCCACTCACTTTTTGCATATTTCATCCCAGTATTACGGGCAACGGAAAGGCCTGCGTTCTTCTGAGTAACTACCTTAATTCGCCTATCTCTCAACGCCCATTTTTTAAGAATCTCTAAAGATTCATCTGTTGAACCATCATTAACAACAATAACTTCCCAATCTTCGTATTTTTGTTGCACAATAGAAGAAAAACAGCGGTTTAAATATTGCTGGGTATTATAAACTGGCACAATAAATGATATTTGCGGAGACATTTATTAATACCTCACTTTAAAGATTTTTTTCATTACAAACCGCCCAAACTTTAGAGGTTTAGTAAAAAAATCTGGACTTAACTGAAAAAATACTTTAGTATCTAGGTGTAATTTACGTAGAGTCCAGCGCCAAAAGGCACTTCCTCTATGAATAGACACGGGGTGTCCACCTGCTGCAAGCCACCGCGAGTATCCTTCATACCATTCCTTAAAATAGTAATAACACCAAAATTTGCGGGGACCTGTACTGTGAATAATATAGGCATTCCTTAATTCTTTTGTAGGAGAACTTGCCGGGCAGTTATAATCTTCACTTATAGTCAAAGGATACATGTTGAATTGTTCTATTGCTAAATTAATCATTCCTTGGTCTGGAAGAAATAAATTTTCTGCATAGACTAATGTTTGTTTGTATAGCCAAGATCTAATTTCCAATGCTTTGTTTGCCCAACTTCCTTTATTGTTTAAAACGATAAATCCGCTATTATATCCTGTGGCGTTCATATTAAATTGGGGAATTTCTTTATAGAAATTTCCTCGTACGGTAGTAAAGGTAGGATCCTGGACCAAACCAATACCATCAGACAATTGATCAAAAATTGGTCTTATTTCTTTTTGTACAAGCACATCACTATCCAGATACAAGACTTTCTCATAATATTTCAGCAGGCCAAAACAATCATACCTTGCAAATGATGCTTCTGTAAAATTCATAATAGCACTAGTTTGAGGTAGGGAAGATGGGTAGGTATAATTAATCACATGGACCCCAGGCAAACTTTCTAGTGCCTTCTTATTTCCAGCAGAAAGATTAAATCCGGCTACAAAAATATCAGACTCTTGTGCTAATTTCGGGCTATGTTTCAACAAACTCCATAAACTTACATACAAGCAAAAGGCATATTTATCATCACAGCCTGCAAAAATACAAGTTTGATGCTGTTGTAATTTTAAATATTCGGATAATTCTGACATATTTATCTAGCCTCCGTATCCCTTTTGCACAAATTGTTTGGACTGTTCAAATAATGTTTCATCAGTTACAACTTGCTCTTTTTTTTCTATTTCACGTTTCTTTTTAATATCAGGCCATGCCGTCAATATTGTTCGTAATATCCTAATATCAGGACGCAGCAATAACCAGGAAATATGACTAATGAGAAGATATTTTGAAGTAATATTTTTCCAAACAAACAACACTCTATTCCGTTTAGACAGGAATTGCGTATATTTATTTTTTTTACTATTAATTGTTCCACCGCATTTATGAAGGGGTTTTGTGTCGGGCGCATAAACAATTTTCCACCCACGTTTTAATCCACGATAAGCCAAATCAGATTCTTCTAACATGTATGGGTCTAAAATTTCATCAAATCCAGTTAGTTGTTCAAATTTTCCACGATTGCAAAAGAAATAGGCTCCTTGGACCCCCCAAGATAAATATTCCTGTTGTAAAGATAGATTTTTATTATAAACATTACTGGTAAATCGTGGGAAACCCCGCTTCCAATCCAACAATTTAATGCCATCATTTTGCTCTAATGCTCCCGAAACTTTAGGATATGCGGTATAGCCAGCACAGGCTACGCAAAAAACATCCTGTTTTAGGTATTTTTGTACTGTATTGAAAAAGTTTTCGTCTAAAAAGACATCATTGTCTAGAAAACAAATCCAATCACAAGGGGTATTTTTTACGCCCCAGTTGCGAGCAGAAGAGACTCCTTTGTTAGGATTGCGTAGAAAAACAACTTCTGGAAACAGAGGGGGCAGCATTTCTACTGTTTTATCTGTTGAATTATCATCTACTACGGTAATATGCACAGGAAAAGGGGCTTGGAGGGTTGCTTTAACAACCGTAGGCAAACATTCTTTCAAATGGTTTATGCCATTTTTAGACGGAATAATAACAGCTATTTCCATAAAGAAGCCCCTTTCTATTAAATTGAGGGAAAAGGACTTGTGGAAACTCTTGGCGGAGGTATTCATAAGTCCCTTTCCCGTTCACACGCCGTGCTGTAGCGTATGAAAACGATGGAACCTATTGAATTTATTCACTAAGGAAGAAATGAAATGGAAGGAAACAAAAACGGCTGAATAATTCCGAGGCTAATCCCAGTCCCAGTCATTAAACAGCCGTAGTTCCGCATAATTTTATATGCGGAACATTCGGCAGAAGACAAAGGGCTCATGACTTCCCTCTATCTTCTGCCTAAACCAGCTGTTTTGGGACGGGATTAGCACGTTATTAAACGACTTCCTATTCTTCAATAGGATTCCCAAAACAGAATAAATTGTAAACTAACCACTTTCTGTGGTTGTACTGCAAAACTCCTATTAGAATTTATCTTTATAGTACCATATTTGCTAGGGCAATGCTATTTTTTTCAAAAGGCATATTTATGTATAGGCCCTGTGGCCCAAAATTTTTAATATTTTAAATCTTATACTATGCACTATATATAAGCAGTGAATAAAAAAGAAAATGTAACTTTACAGAATGTGTAGAACTCGACTTTGGCACAAAAAGTTTTTATTTTACTTTCTATGTACTAGAACCATTGTTTCGTATATGGTTTTTATGTGTTCGGCGGTGGTGGATAGACCGTAAAGACTACCCATTATTTGGTTCAAAGATTTTTCTTTTGCACCGTCTTGGGCGGAGGCTATTTGCTCCTGCAAATCCGCTGCCAATTCCGCTAATAATTGTAAATGATTGGTTAGTATTGTTAATTTATCCATAACTTTTGCTCTTTTTGATTTGGAGCGGAGCCCCTGTCTGGCTCCGCCCTTATAGTACGCATTACTAATGCGGGCCAAGTCAAGTACCCCGGGCTTTTGCACAGGGAATTCTATGAAGTGACAACTAAATAAAATCAAAGCGTTTTTTGGCCTTAAAATTAAGAAGTTGTGTCAAAGCATCTACTTGGTCATCGTGCCTTGTATTTGGGAAGCCTAAAACTTCGTGCCTAAAATCATCAAACCACTGTTCCTCGGTATCCGGCAATAGGCAACCGCCCTGCTCTAAGAGGGGTGTAATATTTAGGCAACGCGTCTTTTTGTCCTCCGTGGGGTGTATAAAATCTACCTTATACCCCAATGGTTTAAGGGCCTGCTGGAAGCCGATTCCACACCCAACATCTTCTACTAGCACCCTAGTTTCTAGCATTTTACCAGGGTACATTATTAGTTTGCCCAAGCGTTCTTTCTGCTGAGACATATACTCTTTGGCTGCTTTTACCAAATCCGGCAGTTCCAGTTTCCAACGCTTGATATCTAATATGTAATACTTATTATGGGAACGCATTGCACAAACGCATACGCTATAATCATTTGTCGCTCCCGTTTTTGTGGCAATATCCCAACTAAACACCAACTGCCAAAGTTCTATTTGCCCTAAACAGTGCTTGTGGATTATTTCCTTTACGTTATATCGTGGAAACCAGTCCCAATGGATGATATTTCCCCCTTGGGCCAAAGGATCCTGTTGGCATTGGCACGCAAAGGCCATAGCGCCCAAGGATTGTTTGGTTTCTTCAATCCTATCCAGCCCTTCTCGCACCGGATGCAACGCTTCGCCTACTTTACGGGTATAATGATGCGTAATGACTTTATCCTCAAGATATTTCTTCCATTGCCAATGTTCTTCGCGTACCGCAACAAGAGGCATTACTATCTGCTTAAACCCGGCTTTGCTCTCCAATAAATAGCCCGTTAAGTCCTGTTCGTGCGTGCGCTGCATAATAAGCAGGATTTTGCCCTTATTTTTATCATTTAGGCGGCTATACAGCGTATTTCCATACCACTCGTTTACTTTATTACGCAGTAAGTCTGAATTGGCATCCGCTGGTTTAATCGGATCATCAATAATCAGCCAATTACCACCCCGCCCTGTTAGGGTGCCACCCACCGTTGTAGAATAGCGCCCACCACCCTGTGTGGTTTCAAAATCCATCAGTTCACGGCGATTGAGTGCTAAACGAGTTCCTGAGAACGCCCGCTTATACCAAGGCGTTTCCAAAATGCGCCGGCAGTCGGCCGCCAGTTTTTTGGCTAATTCATCGGCATAACTTACGCATACAACCGTTTCCTTGGGGAATTTCCCCAATATATAGGCAGGAAGCGCCACCGAGCAAATAATGGACTTCATATATCGGGGCGGGATATTAATAATTAGGCGGGTATTTCCCCCATACAGCATTTTCTCTAATTCCCCACAAATCACATCTATATGCCAATTATCTAAGTATTTCGTCTGCGGGCTAACTTCGGCAAATACTTTTCTTACAAACATCTTAAAGTCGTGCCGCAAGAGAGCATCAAAGCGTTGCGTTTCTTCATTTTGTTGTATCATTGACATTCCCTTCCATGTACTCCTTAATGGTTTCTGCTAATAAGGTCCTATCATCTTCTCGCAATGCCTCTACCCGCTGTGCGAGTTCTTCCTTCCGTCTCTCATTTTTTTCAAAATAGTCCAGCATTATTTTTTGTGCTTTTGCATTGCCATTGAGCGCATCCATTCCTGCTTTACGAAGGATGGCTTCTGTCACCGAAATACTTTTTTGTTTCCCATTGTGGACGATGCGCACACGCTCATTTTGCAGTTTTTCAACTGCGGTAAATAGGTTTGCGCTTCCCTTAGGACGGCCCTTTTTATTGCCGCTGTATCCCGGTTTAAATTGTGTATGTTTGGGCGGTTTTCCGTACCCGACTTCATAAGAATTGCTTACTGTATTATTATTTTCCATTTTCATTTCCTCCTCTCTTCTTCTCTAAAAGTAATTCTTGATAAGTCTTCCCTGTGGATAGGTGTATGGCATTATGTCCCTTTCCTAGGCTTTCATAGCGCCTAATGGCCGTATCTATATATCGTGGCTCCAACTCGGCCCCATAACAGATACGCCCGGATTTTTCTGTGGCAATTAATGTACTGCCAGAACCCAAAAAGGTGTCTAGTATTATTCCGCCCCGGTTAGAGGCGTCCAATATGGCATCTTTGATCATTTCCACCGGTTTTACAGTAGGGTGCATAGCCCGCTTTTCGGCATTTTCTTCACTAGGTGTATTTACACTGGGATAGCACCACACATTGGTACGGTATCTGCCGTGTACCCCTAGTTCCACATTGTTAATATGTGGTTCCTTGCCGTGTTTGAACATAAAGATAAGTTCGTGCTGGGAACGATAAAAACTACCCATACCGGCGTTATCTTTCCGCCATACGCATAAATTTTTAAACTGCTCATATACCCCAGCAGCCACTATAATTTCTTTAATATGACGCCAGTCCATACAAATATAGTGCAAAGAGCCGTCTTTACTACACTCACAGAGTCGCTCAAAAGCGGATTGCAAAAACTGAGTAAACTCCTCAGAGCTCATTTCTCCAGAGGCAAATTTAAATTCTTGATGTTGCACATTTCCTGCCCCGCAAACGTGTCCATTTATTTTCACGTTATATGGTGGGTCCGTAAATACCATATCGGCTTTTTTATCTTCCATTAAGGCAGTTAATGTTTCCTTTTTAAGGGAATTTCCGCAAATCAGCCGGTGTTTGTCTAGTTGCCAAATATCACCCTCTTGGCTGACAATTTCATTATCTGGGATAAAGGGGATATTATTAGCTTTTGGGTCTATTTTGGTTTCTTTTCCCTCTAAAATAAGGTCAATATCTCCCATATCATATCCCGTAATGGTAAGAGGCATATCTAACTTTAATTCATCTAAAGCTTTAAACTCCATTTGCAATAGTTCTATGCTCCACGTGCCCAATTCGGCTAGTTTGTTATCTGCAATACGATAGGCACGCTTTTGCCCCTCGGACAAATGACCCAAGCGTATAACGGGAACTTTTTCCATATGGGCCAGTTGTGCCGCCTTTAATCGGGCGTGTCCAGCGATTATTTGCCCTTTTTCATCCACTAAAATAGGATTAATGAATCCAAACGATTCAATAGAGCGTTGGATTTTGATAATTTGCTTGGAATCGTGTTGACGGGGATTATTGGGATATTCCGCCAAAGTATCCAAGGGTATATAGACGACCGCAAGGTCGCTCGGTTTGTTTTGCATTATCATACCTCATTAATTTGAATTTGAAGCGGTTTGCTTCAGGTTTTTATACCAGTTGTCCTTGGTTTGTACATCAGGGCGGAGTCCCCGTTCAGGCTGGGGTTAGCCTAGCAGAGTATTCTACCCCTATGCTGGGGGTGCTAGTAGGGTCCAAGAAATTGACTCCTCCTGTTTCGCCATTAACAGACCCTGGGGAGCAGTTTTACGTGCTCAATTAAGTAGGTATGTTAGCACAAAATTAGCAGTAAAGTCAAATGACTGCTATTTATTTATTATAATAAATAGCATTGAAAAAATAAGGATTTTTACATTTTTACGACTAAAAACTGTTAAAAAAATTCGCGCTTTAAGGCCTTTTATGCAAGCACTTAAAAATTAGGCTTTAAAAAACACATTTTTTAATAAAATTTCTGGTCTTATGGCAAAAAAGGAACAGCAGAAAGAACCCGGAAATACTAACGCTTGGAAAATAGTAATTTTACCCGATTAGAGCCTGATAATATAAATGAGAAAAACTTAAAGTCTTACTTAAAAACTCTATAATACCAATACTGCCCAATAACAAAATTAATTTAATTAATATATTTTGGATAGCATTTTTTATCATAAATGGTCAAATTGCTCCATATCAAAGTTCTTAAATTAACAGTGGAAGATACCTATATCTTACTTAAAAATCAACAATAATAGCGAAAAAACGACTTAATTTCCCTGTTATAATCTTAGGGAATTTTCGTAGTGTTAAAAGGTGCACCACTATACAATGCTGATCCCCTTTCCTTAGTTATTAGACTCAAAACGACAAAATTCCCTGTATTTTGCCTGTAAATAGGGGAAATTGAGAGAATGAAACTGTTCTGACTCCCAAACAAAACGGTCAGTGTGCGAAAGGATACTCAATACCTAAGGGAAACCGCTGTCAAACCGCAGTATATCTACGTGTCTATCCTTACATGCGTAAAAATATACAAATAGGCGAAAAGATAGATAAAACTTGCTCTCTTCTTCTCGGAAAAAGGCCACATTAAGAAAATAATATGAAAGTTCGACGAACAAAGATATGAAAGAGAGAAAATTGGTAGATAGATGGCCTTTTCAAAAATGTATTTTATCGTCGGAAAATGGATAGCATATAAGGGGCTCCCCAGCGCCTTCACCCCATTTATTTTCCCGTCGAACCCTCGGCGGGATTTTTAATGCCTATTTCCCCCAATTTAATAGTAAAAACTTAATTTTTTGTAATTTGCTTTCTTGATATTCGTAACCGATACGGCAGATAACAGATTTAAGGGGTTCTGCCTGCTCGTATTCGGATAGTTGCTAAAACAAAGTCCGGCTAAATGCCGCTGTTCAGCCGTTGTTCAAAGTCGGTAATCGTGAGGGGTTTGGCGAATAAATAGCCTTGTGCCAAATTACAGCCGATTCCCTGCAAAAAGTCCGCTTGTTCGCGGGTTTCCACCCCTTCGGCCACAATTTTAATGCCTAATGTTTTAATCATCGCCACGGCCCCCTTAATTACTTTTTGGGCGTGCGGATTATGTTCAAAACCGCGCAAAAACTCTTTATCCAGTTTGATGCTGTCAAACTGCAAGTCTTTCAGCACATTTAAGGAAGAATACCCGGAGCCGAAATCATCCATCGCCACAGAAAAGCCGTTCCCGTGCAGTTGGCGGATGATATTCTGCGCGTGCTCCAAGTTGTTAAAAATGACACTTTCAGTCAGTTCCACTTCAATCAGTTCGTGCGGTACGCCGTACTTATTTACCAAACGCAACATTTGGGGAATATAGCGGGAATCGTTTAAGTGGAGCCTGGAAAAATTAACGGCTATCGGCACTTGTTTAAGGCATTTAATTTTCCACGCAGCCAAAAGCCGGGAAACTTCTTCCAAAATAAACATATCCAGGCGCAAAATGAAACCATTTTTTTCAAAAATCGGGATAAAATCGTCCGGCCGTACAATTTTTCCGCCCGCACTCTGCCACCGCACCAAGGCTTCTGCTCCGCGCATTTCTCCCGTGGCAAAATCACATTTAGGCTGTAAATAAACGGCAAAATCTCCGCGGCGCAAGGCATCTTCCATTGTGTTTTCAATTTGTTTTTCCGCCACAATCCGCTTGCGGTCGGCTTCGTCGTAAAATTCGCATTTGTCAAAAGACATCTTTTTGGCTTTTTCCAATGCCAAGTGGGCCCGGTCTAGCATAATATAAAAGGGAATTTCTTCTTTGATTTCATACACACCAAAAGCGATGTCTATCATCAGGCAGGAATCTTCCACCGTGCAATCTCGGCGCAGTTGCGTGTTGAGTGTATGCAAGCGTGCCAAAAGAGAACGGCGGTCTGTATATTTTAACAGTAAGATAAAATTGTCGGCAGACAAACGGCAAAAGCACTCATCGGGGGAAATGTGCTCGCGCAAGACCTGCGCAATACGCTGCAACACTTGGTTGCCGCGTTCGTAACCGTGCAAATCATTAATAACCTTAAATTTATTAATATCAAAAATCACCAAGGCCGCACGTCCGTGCAGTTCCGCCAGTTTTTGCGGGAACATTTCGCACATCCGGTTAAAATTATCCGCCCCGGTCAAATTATCCACAAATGCCGTGGCAAACAACTGGCGGTTGCTGTATGCCCGCATATGCAAGATATAAAAAATGAGCGAAAAGAAAATAGCAAATACAGATGCAAATAAAATAAGCGATAAAACCGCCAAATGTTGGGCGCGTTCTTCCACAAATTGCGTGGGCAAGGACGACACCATATACCACCCGTTCCGCCCCAGCGGAATAAAATACAAAAAGCGTGTCCCTCCGTCTAACGGTGCGCTTATCAAAGCCGTTTTGCCGTTTGAAACCGTTTGCCGTAATTTTGCCAACTCTTTACTGCCGGGCAAGGTTTTATCCAACTGGTTAAAAATATTTTTAAACCCCACTTTGCGCGGAGACAGCACCAAGTTTCCGCTTCGCTCTATAATTAAGGAAGAACCTTTATCCCCCATAGCCGACAGGGTAAGTAGCGGCTGATATCGGTCGGGCAATTGCAACGCAAAAA
>OIYR01001585.1_pt1 | contig 11165 bp, 6 predicted proteins | sample 1588221 | NCBI WGS metagenome assembly OIYR01 (sample SAMN03283292) | human gut metagenome | biome: human-associated habitat; material: feces | host: Homo sapiens | place: Peru | collected 2012 | reverse complement strand
CCATCTTGCCGAAGTTCCATGTGAAGGAGAGGATGATCCTGCGGCCGAGCACATTCGTGTAGGAGTTCTGGACGTAGTCATCCTGCACGGTACGCATCAGTGACCTTGCGCTGTCGAGCAAGTCCTGAGCGGTAAGGGTGATATTGAAAGACTTTATGTTCTTTCCGACACTGAAATTCCAGCGGACATAGTCATCATTATAACCGGAACCATAACCTCGCAGGATTCTATAGGAGAAATCAGACTGGAACTCAAACTCGTGAGGTGATGTGTAGGATGGACGTATTCCAAAATTTGTATCCCAAACATCTGTATCCGCCTTTGAATCCAGGGAATATCTTGATTTTGAATTATTAACCCCTGACCCGAGTTGCAGAGAGAAGCGTTCGAGATTCAAGGTTACCATCATACTAATATTCGTTCTGACACTTCGTGTCAAGCTTTCCTGAAAGCCGCTCTGTCCGGAGTAGAAAAGGTTTCCGGAAGCGTCTCCCCAGAATTTGCTCATAAAGTCGGTGTAGTCAAAAGAGTCAAGGTCAATCTCAAGATTGTCGAGAGTGCCTTTGCTTTGATAACTTACAGATCTGGTGACACCAAATCCACCATTGACGGAGAGTTGCAGTTTACCGTCCTTTGACAATGGGGTGAAGAAATTAAAGTCGGAGCTGTAACTATAGGAAGGTTTCTTAGTGTTCACCGGAATCGAATATCTGACGCTGTTCTCATCAAACCAAATGGCTGACACCTGCGAATTGGAGGAATAATCTCCGAACAGCCATCCATTGAACCTGGCTTTCCCCCAAGAGCCCCTGTAGGTGGTGGTCACAGATTCTTTTGTAACCGGTTTAAGGTAGATGTTTCCCGCCGTGATCCTTGTCGGATTGACAATGTTGAATGTCGGCACAATGCTGGCTGAAGAAGGCCTGGCCGTTCTGCTGGACAGTCTGAAATACACATTGTTGTTCTTGTCTGAATACCTCACGTTCACGAAAGGCGAAAGCGTTGTCTGCCACTCGTCAACCCCTGTCTTGGTGTCAAGCCCGAAAGAGCGGGCGTAGTTCTCGTTCTTGTAGAGCCTTGCCTGACCACCGAACTGCACGTTGGTCTTTCCCTTGTTGTACTGAGCCAGAATCTGCCCCACATTGGAGAAATAGTAGTTGTCCGACACAGACGAGTAGTAGTCGTTGGCCGATCCGTCAGCATTGGACGCGTCACTGGTTGACTTCCTTACACTATAGCGTGAGCTCAATGTGGCTGACAGCGCCCAGTTCTTGCCGAACGGCTCGACGTATTTGAGCGATCCGCCTATGTCACTGTAACTGCCGTCCTTGTCGTAAATCAGATCACGAATGTCCTCTTTGCCTGAAGAAGCGAACGTTGTTTTTGAATATTCTGTCGATTTTCCGTCATTCGCACTCAAAGTGTAGTCTATATCAAGGGTTATCGCCCGTCTGTCCTTGCCAAGCTTCTTGATCCCGACGCTCAAATCACCTCCGGTGGAGATTCCACTCTTCTTTGAGAGTGAGTTTGACACCGAACGGTTTCTCTCCTCACCTTCCATAAGTGAATGTGTGTTACCGGTGGAGTTTAAGTCATAATCATACCAAGAGAAGGATGGTTCAAAGTAAAGCGATGTCTTCTTCCTGTTTTTCTTTTTGAACTCGGCACGTACTGTGAACTTGTCCAGATTGCCGTTCTCTATCTCGTCCGAAGTGTCAAAAAGGTCTCCATCCTCCTTGAACGATGTCCGGTCTGTCCTCGAATGTTTGTCCGCGTTCTCCGATGAATAAACAACGGAAGCATCTGTGGTGAAGCCTTTTATGGCATCGGAGTTCAGATTCGTTCCCACCTGCCATCTCTTGTGCATTCCATTGTACGGCAATGACGGAATCTCGCTCTCGTTACCGTCATACATAACAAACATCCCGGATCCCGGAGCCATAAAATTATACCCGCTGGCGATGCTCGTGACCTGATTCTTCTCTCCGTAGGCCGAGACCATAGCCGAGCCGCTGAAGAGCAGATCCTTTTTTTCCTTGAAGCCATTGCCGTCCTTGCCGTAAGCGGTCGTTCCCCCGGACAGCTTCGCGTTGCCGAACCACCCGCTCTTATACTCCTCCTTCAACTCCACATCCATCACCTTCTCCTTTTCACCTTTTATGCCGGTGAACTCTGCGGATTCCGATTCCTTGTCAATGACCTTTACCTTGTCCACAATCTTGGCCGGCAGGTTGTCGAGAGTAGCCTTGTTGTCACCAAGGAAGAATGTCCTTCCGCCGACCGTGATTTTGCTTACCTCCTTGCCGTTGACCTTTACAGTTCCATCCTCGCCTACCTCAACTCCAGGCATCTTCTTAAGCAGATCCGCAAGGTTGTCATTGGACATAACCCTGAAAGAAGAGGCGTTATAGATAAGGGTGTCGCCCTTCATCTCCATCGGTGTCCCGACAGCCGAAACAGACGCCGCCTTCAGCACCTTGTCGTCCGGCTGCATAAGAATAGTCTTCGCGTCATAGTTGTCTCTGACATAAATCTTCCGATAGACAGGCCTATACCCAAGATATTCAACGCAAAGCATATGCTCGCCTTTCGCCACTTTCTTCAACTCAGCCTTGCCGAGCGTGTCCGTCAGGGCGAAACTGGTGATGACCGTGTCCTTAGGATGCCTGAGATACGCCGAAGCGAACGCGATAGGCTCCCGCGTCAGCGAGTCAAGGACCTGCGCCTTCACCGTGAATGAAGTGCGTCCGAACATATCTTCAGATATGGCGATCTGAGCGTCAAGCCTGGCTGTAAAAGACGCGGCGAAAAGCAAGGCGAGCGCGATGTATATTCCTTTCATCTAATTAAGCGGCAACAGAAATAACCCTCTATTTATGAATATGAACGCTTATTTGACGGGGATGCTGCGGCCCGGTTTTCCGAAACTCAATTTGGCGTCAACCTCGCGGATGTCGTCATCCGAGAACTTGATGGTCCATTTCGGCATCGTCATCAGTTCGAAAAGCGCGGCCTCGGTCATCGGAGCCGTGTAACGTATGCGGATGCATGGCTCCAGATCATCGTTAAGGGTGAGGTATGTTCCCAGAACCCCTTCATGGGAGGACAGATGGTTGCTGAGGAATGGCATCCCTCTCTTCACGATAGGCTTCTCGTAGTTGCGGTCAACAATCTCGTACCACCACTGGGCCGTGTCAAGATTGGTTTCACGGGCATATTCAGCGGCGAACTGGTCGAACATCATCCTTAGGTAGTCTGGAGTGGAGATCATGGTGCTTCCCTTCTCCAAACGGATGAACTTGAATCCGAGATCCATCGTCTTGACCCCGCCGCCGTGAACCGGCATCTCAAGGGTCTTCTTCTCGACAATATTCTTAAACCACGCCTCGTCCAGATCCTCGTCAGGCGCCATGTACACTTTGACGATGAGAGGGCACTCGTAGATGGACTCCAGACCGAATATCTTCTTTTCCGTGAGTCTCATCTGCATTCCGAGGTAGTTGAGGTCGAGTTTGTCGAACATCTTTTCCGTCCTGATGGTCACGCACTTGAGCGAGTCGTACTGCTCCGGCTCCAGGCTGTTGACCCTGAACTTGGAAGGGACGAAGATCAGAGCCTCGACCTTCGCGGCGTCGATGGCGTTGGCGTCATAGGTGACCACGACCGTGTGGCTTCCGACGAATGTCCTGACTCCATGGACTCCCGCCACCTTCTCCATCCTGGCCTTGAAGGCCATCGAACTGCCGAAGCACTTGACCGACTTGAGGCCTTCCATCCTGACCGTCTCCAGTTTCATTCCCGGTTCTATACCCCACTTCTCGTCGATTGTAGGCACCTCGAACTTTCCTCCGATGATGAACGCTATGGCGACAGCCACGACAGTCAGTACCGCAGGAATATACTTGGCTGACTTGCAGCGTTTTCCATCAACCTCCTTTCTTACGCCGACACTGAGGGCGCCAAGAGGGCAGGAGGCGACACACTCGCCGCAAAGGGTGCAGTCAACAGAATTGACCTTGCCTTCAAATGACGGGACATCAATATTATAAGGACAGTTCTTCTGGCAGAGACGGCAGTTGCCGTTGCATTTGCCGTTGTCGATAACCACGCCGAGCAGCTGCGGCTTTGGCCTTCCGCAAAGGATCTCCAGCAGGTAGCCGAGCAGACACATGGCTCCAAGCAGCCAGACCCAAGGCAGCTGTAGTCCGAGAAGGCCAAGAATCCACCACACACCCACCAGCACAACCATCCACACCCAGAATTTGAGGGAGTTGCAGATCGCTCCGAGCGGGCAGATGTACTTGCACCAGAACCTGTCCACAAAAAGACCGGGGATAAGCACAAGCGCCAACGCGGCGACGGACATCCAAAGCGTGATCTCACCCTTGAATCCCGTGGCCGTGGCGTAGTACGGGTCGAAATTCTTGCAGAAGAGCTCGCTTGCGGTCAATGTCATGTAGAAGGTGATGAACAGAAGCACGTACTTCACGATCCTCAGCACCTTGTCGGCGACACTGCGCTCATTGATGTTGAAGGCGTTGAACCCGATGGCCTGCCTGAGTTTCTTCAGAAGATCCTCCACCGTTCCGACGGGACAAAGATAGCCGCAGAACAGCTTGCCGAGAAGCACGACTGCCGCCGCGAGGACAACACCCATCGCGATCTGCATGCTTGTCATCGAGCAAGGCAATGAACCGTTGGCGAAATAGGTTCCCAATGCCTCCAGGCCGCCGAAAGGGCAGTATTTTTCCGGATCCGGAGCATTCATGTCAGTGAACACGAGCGAAGCGAGTCCGCTCAAGAAGAAAACCAGCAGCGCCAGCACCCCCCACTGGAGAAGATACTTCGGCCAATTGGACTTGAAGGTAGATTTCTTTGCCATATCAATGTGTCATTTATCGTCACGGACATCGTACCTTTCGGCACTCATCTCTAATTTTGCGAATATACAATTAAAATCCTTCAAAACACACATTTCCGAAGCTAAATAATCATTAACGCTTACTAAATTATGGCAAATCAACAGAACGAACGCAAAACCGGACAATCGGGCGCGATCCTGCATCATATATTCGGGAATAATTTGGAATATCGACTTAATTTCCTACATTTGCCCGCTACATTTAATAACACTATTTTTAGATAGCTTATGTTCAAGATTCTTGAAAGAGTGATGCTGACTCCAAACATCTGCAAGATGGTGGTGTCGGCTCCAAGGATTGCCGAGGCCGCCAAACCTGGGCAGTTCCTGATTGTCCGCTCCGACGAAAAGGGCGAACGCATACCACTTACCATCAGTGACTACGACAGGGAGAACGGCACGGTGACCATCGTCACCCAGCTCATAGGAGCGTCATCGGCCGCGATCATCTCCAAGGCCGAAGGCGAGTTCTTCAGCGATGTCGTGGGACCTCTGGGCAACCCTTCCGCCTTCGTTGACAAGACGGATGAGGAGCTGAAAGGCCAAAGGTACATATTCATCGCCGGCGGTGTCGGCACCGCTCCGGTCTACCCTCAGGCTAAATGGCTGCACGAGAGAGGCATAGCGGTCGATGTCATCATCGGAGCGAAGACCAAGGATCTTCTTATCTACAAGGAAGAGCTGGCCTCCGCCTGTGACAACCTCTACCTTTGCACTGACGACGGTTCGGAAGGATTCCACGGAATGGTCACCGGCCTGCTTGAGAAACTGGTCAATGAGGGCAAGGAATATACCCAGGCAGTGTCAATCGGCCCTATGATCATGATGAAGTTCTGCACCCTGACCTGCAAGAAACTCGGCATCCCTGAGGACGTTAGCCTGAACATGCTGATGGTGGACGGCACGGGGATGTGCGGTGCATGCCGCGTGACCGTGGCCGGAAAAGTGAAGTTCGCATGCGTGGACGGTCCTGAGTTCAACGGCTATGACGTTGATTTCGACGAGGCCATGAGGCGTCTCGGACAGTACAGGTCCGAGGAGACGGAGGTTAAATCTAAAATGGGAATATAATGGCACAGAGAATACCAAGAGTACCGGTACGCGAGCAGGATCCGAAGGTACGCGCGCATAATTTCGAAGAGGTCTGCTACGGCTACAACCTTGAGGAAGCCACGACAGAGGCCTCACGCTGTCTCCATTGCAAGAATCCCCGCTGTGTGCAGGCCTGCCCTGTCAGCGTGAAGATTCCTGAATTCATCGCCAAGGTGGCCGCAGTTGACATCGCCGGAGCCGCCGCCATCATCGCCGAGGACTCCTCCCTTCCAGCCGTCTGCGGACGTGTCTGCCCGCAGGAGAGTCAGTGCGAGGGCAGCTGCATCCTCGGTGTCAAGGGTGAGCCGGTGGCCATCGGAAAGCTGGAAAGGTTTGTGGCCGACTACTCTGCCACGACCGGCGCCAATCCTGTCGAGGCGCCAGCCGCTCCGACCCCTGGCCGCGCGAAGGTTGCCATCATCGGTTCCGGCCCTGCAGGCCTGGCCTGCGCCTCCGACCTCGCCAAGAAAGGCTACGATGTCACGATCTTCGAAGCCCTCCACAAGGCCGGCGGTGTGTTGGAATACGGCATCCCTGAGTTCAGGCTTCCTAAGGACACCGTCCTCAAGCGCGAGATCGACGCTGTCAAGGCGCTCGGAGTCAAAATAGAGACCGATGTGATTGTCGGAAGGACGGTCACCATCGACCAGCTGATGGACAAGGAAGGCTTCAAAGCCGTGTTCGTCGGCACCGGAGCAGGCCTTCCTAAGTTTATGGGCATTCCGGGCGAGAACCTTAACGGTGTGTTCTCCGCCAACGAGTTCCTGACGAGAAACAACCTTATGAAGGCTTTCCGCGAGGACTACCTGACCCCGATCCACGCCGGCAGGAAGTGCTGCGTTGTCGGTGGCGGAAATGTGGCGATGGATGCCGCGAGAACCGCTCTGAGGCTTGGCGCTGATACGACTATCGTCTATCGCCGTACAGAGAACGAGCTTCCGGCCAGAAAGGAGGAGGTTCATCACGCCAAGGAAGAGGGCATTGACTTCCAGATGCTTACCAACCCGGTTGAGATTCTCGGTGACGAGAAGGGCTGGGTAAGGGCGATCAAGTGCATCAGGATGGAGCTCGGTGAGCCTGACGCAAGCGGCCGCCGCTCCCCTGTCCCGATTCCGGGATCCGAGTTCGAGATCCCGACTGAGACCGTGATCATGGCTCTTGGAACTGCTCCGAATCCGTTGATCGTCAACACGACGAAGGGACTTCAGGCCACACGTCGTGGCGGGCTTGAGGCTGATGCCGAAGGCCGCACGACCAGAGAGGGCATATTCGCTGGCGGAGATGCTGTCACCGGTGCCGCGACAGTAATCCTCGCGATGGGTGCGGGGCGCAAGGCCGCCGCTGCGATTGATGAATATCTCCGTTCCAAGTAACTGAGATATAATTCACCTCCAGTCCATACGGGACAGCCCCAGAGGGGCACGGGGAAAGGATTCCCCGAATCCCCTTCGGTCGCTTCGCTCCAAGTACATATATTCAAAAAACTATATTCTTAGAAATCAGGAATAGACACAAACTGCAATAATCCCCTTTGGGTGATCCTCCCCGCTAAAGCGGGGAGGGCCTCCCGCAGCCAATATAATGACAGCCATATTCATTCATTTTACATATTCAGAAATAATTGCTAAATTCGCACCCAGATTGTCTGAAAGACTTTATGTTGAGGAAATTATCCATAGTGCCGATCTTTCTGGCGATGATGATGGTGACGCTGGCGACTGTGCTGCCGCATCATCACCATCAGACAATGATCTGCATTGTGGAGGAAGTCTGCGGGATGGACGGGTGCTGCGATGACGAGCACACGCACCATTCGGACACCAACCACAACCAGGACGAAAGCCACTGCGTGGCGCACAAGCAGTACTGCCCTTCGGAAAGGCTGCACATTGACAATCAAGACTTTGGCAATGAAGTGGGCAGCATATTCCCGATTCTTGCCGCTCTTTCCAACCTACTGACCATCAACCTCGAAAGCACTGTCTTTGAATATGCTTCCGGGGATCTCATACCATCTATCGCACCGCCATTGGTCTCTTCAATGGCTCCCAACGCCCCACCCGTCGCTGCGTAACATTCAGTCCACCATCTTGGTTCCGCATCAAGTGCGATAAGCGCAAATTACTGAATGTTAACCGGTTGCAAATCCCTGCCCGGCTAAATCGGAGGGCAGGACTTACGAATATACTGATTATCAACACAGTACGGGAAACAGCCATTTTTACGGAATGACCATCCGTGCGATGTGATAAGCGTCAAACGGAGGCAATAATGCTAATTAACAGGTCGGGACGCGTACAATGAATAGAGAGAGGCGGAATCAGCCTATTCAATAATTTCAGGATATTTATAACTCAAATATTCACTTAAAAACATATATTCACTTAAAATGAAGAAAACGATAATAACGTTGATGGCATTCTGCGCTATACTCGCAGGATGCGGTAACCATTCAAATAATGGGGAGCACAATCACGATCACGAGGCTGAAGCCCACGAGGAGCACGAACACGGGCATAACCACGGGCACAACCATAGCGGCGAGGCCTGCGACGGGCATAACCACGAACATAGCCACGGTGAGGCTGACGGACACGATGAAGGTCACGTCCACGACGGCGAGATCGAGGTAAGTCTTGAGCGTCAGAAAACGTTCGGAATCACGACCGACACCGTGGCCGTGGGTGATTTCAATGAGGTGATCCACACAAGCGGCCAGATTCTTTCAGCTATGGGAGACGAGATGACCGTGGTGGCGAAAAGCTCAGGAGTTGTCAGCTTCGGGAAACTGGCAGAGGGCTCGGCCGTAGGTAAAGGCTCACTGATCGCGACAATCTCATCCAAGGAACTCGGTGGCGGAGACCAGCTTGCTAAGGTAAAAGCCGCATACGAGGCAGCGAAGAAAGAATATGAACGAGACATTCAACTGAGCAAGGACAACATTGTCAGCGAAAGCCATTTGGATCAAAGCAAACTGGCATACGAACAGGCCAAGGCAGAGTACGATGCACTGGCTTCCGGCACATCCAAGGATGGTAACGTCAGCGTCACTTCCCCGCTTGGCGGATTCATCAAGAAACTCAACGTCAGCCAGGGTGACTATGTCGAGACCGGAACCCCGATCGCGGTTGTCAGCCAGAACAGAAGGTTGAGGCTCCGCGCCGATGTCTCCGAGAAATACTACGGACTCATCAGCGGAATCAAGGACGCCAACTTCTCAACATCCTACAGCGACGAGACCTACAATCTGAAGGCTTTGAACGGCCGGTTGGCCGGCTACGGAAAGGCCTCTGACGGAGACTATTATATTCCTGTGACATTCGAGTTCGACAACAAGGGAGACCTTATTGCGGGATCCTATGTGAATGTCTATCTGAAATCATCCTCGTCCTCAAGGGCCATAAGCGTTCCGGTCGGAGCGGTGGTCGAGGATCAGGGAGTTTACTACGTTTTCGTGCAGAATGACGAGACCGGCTTCCTCAAACGCGAGGTCAAACTCGGACAGTCTGACGGGCAGAGAGTCCTGATAAAGAGCGGATTGAACGAAGGCGATATTGTTGTGGCCACAGGTGCCATCCAGGTGAAACTCGCTTCCGTAACAGCCGTTCCGGCAGGTCACACACACAGTCATTAGGCCTATGGAACAGATCAAACACGAAAACGGACTGTTGAACGGAATCATCCGGTTCTCACTCAACAACCGAATGGTGATCCTTGTGATCGCCGCACTCTGCCTCGTAGCAGGGATATATTCAACAATGCACACTGAAGTCGATGTGTTCCCGGATCTGAACGCGCCGACTGTGGTCGTGATGACGGAAGCCGAGGGAATGGCCCCGGAAGAGGTCGAAAGGCTGGTAACATTCCCTATCGAGACCGCAGTCAACGGTGCGACAAACGTGCGCCGCGTACGCTCGTCATCCGCAACCGGATTCTCTATCGTCAACATCGAATTCGACTGGGGAACAGACATTTACAAAGCCCGCCAGATCGTCTCCGAGAAAATAGCGATGGTCGGTGCTGACCTTCCAGAGAATGTCGGCAACCCGACTCTCGGACCTCAGGCCTCAATCCTCGGCGAGCTGATGATCATCGGCCTGACCGCCGACACGACCTCTATGCAGGACCTTCGCACGATCGCCGACTGGACGATCAGGCCAAGACTCCTCTCGACCGGCGGAGTCGCACAAGTCGCGGTGATGGGCGGAGACATCAAGGAATATCAGATCCTGATGGACCCAGGCAAGATGCGCCGTCACGGAGTCTCGATGGACGAGGTCATCTACGCCGTCAAAGGAATGAACCAGAATGCCTCCGGCGGCACTCTCTATGAATATGGCAATGAATATATCGTCCGTGGTCTTCTGTCCACCAACGACATAGACGAACTGAAAAAGGCCGTGGTGAAGACATCGGAGAACGGATTGCCGATCACATTGGACGCAATAGCTGACGTGCGCATCGGTCCAAAGACTCCGGTTCTCGGCGTGGCATCCAACGACGGCAAGCCGGCCGTGCTGCTGACCGTGACCAAACAGCCGAACACCAATACTTTGGCCCTAACGGGAAGACTTGACAACGCCCTTGACGAGCTCAAGGCCAACCTCCCGGCCGATGTGAAGATCAACTCTCAGATTTTCCGCCAGTCCAGGTTCATTGACAGCTCAATCGACAACGTGAAGAAGTCCTTGATCGAGGGCGCGATCTTCGTGATCATCGTGCTGTTCATATTCCTGATGAACTGGCGAACCACCATCATATCCCTCATCTCAATCCCGCTTTCCATCGTATTCTCCTTGCTGGCGATCCGTTGGATGGGACTGACAATAAACACGATGAGTCTCGGTGGCATCGCCATTGCCATCGGTTCCGGCGCCATTGGCTGCACGATCGTCACCGATTCCCTGTTCTGGCTGGTAAAACAGTACAGCGGCGCCAGCCTCAGTGAAACGTTCAAGTACTACACGACGGCGACTTTTATCGCGTCGCTACTTGCACTGGCCGCCACCTTCCTGCTTTCTTTCATTATCTGAGCGCAAAGAGACGTATGATGAAACACGCTGACCTGACCACCTTAACCGCGACCTTCCCGCTTGTGCAGGATCTGATCGCCCTGAACAATACCTTGGGCAAACCGATCTCGACCTCTGCC
>OIYR01001584.1_pt1 | contig 11175 bp, 8 predicted proteins | sample 1588221 | NCBI WGS metagenome assembly OIYR01 (sample SAMN03283292) | human gut metagenome | biome: human-associated habitat; material: feces | host: Homo sapiens | place: Peru | collected 2012 | reverse complement strand
ATAAGTGCTATAATAAACGCCCCCATCTGAATGGCCATAGTTTTCTATCACATCACTTATATATTTATAATCAACAGCAGGCGTGAAGTACAGCTTGCCGACATTCAATGTATATGACATGGAGGCGCTATGTGTCATTTGTGGCTTTAGATTCGGGTTGCCTATGCTTACAAACAAAGAGTCGGTTGATGTATTGTAAGGGTTCAGATATGCAACATTTGGAGCTGTATTTGAAAGTTGATAACTTAAGCGGACGGAGTTGTGTTTGTTGGCTACCCATGTAATACTTGTATTGCACCTTGGACGAAAATAGTTATAGTTGGCGTCACCTGCCTTTGCCCATATACCTTCCATTCCAATTGAAGCATTATAGTGTAGATGCTTGAGAGAGCCACCATAACCAACATATACATATTGGTTATAGTTATAATGTTTGAATAGAGGATTTTCACCAATGGCGTTATTGATGTCATCCATGATGAGCGTGCTGTGGCTTCCTGCTATCAGCGAACTGTTGTTGGCATTTTCTTTTGAATAGTCAATATTGAAACTTCCGGAATGACGTTTGTTGTTATAAAGTGTATTTGCATCGATTTGTCGCTTTTCATAAGAGTCTGTGCGATTGGCATTATAATCATTCTTATTGAAATTGTACGCTAAACGCAATTCTAAATTACTACATTTTGAAAATGAATGTTTGTAATACAGACTCGTGGTGAGAATATTGCTTTTGTTCGTGTCGAAGGATTGGAAACTATACCACTGTGAAATATCAGTAGTATAATTTCCATGAGCCGAGGTATTTCCTTTAGTAGTGTTATATGAGTCATAGATTTGTGCTGCAAAATAATCATTAGGAGTAATCTGATACTTCAGCAACAACTCACCTATCCATTTATTGGCATCACTACGAGTTGACTGGTCATAAGTCTGTTTATAACCAGTATTCGTGCGGTTAACGGATGATTCTACATCTTCATGGTATTTATAGTGATAGGCTGCTCTGCCGTAAAGACTAATCTTATGGTTTCCTATTTCAAAATACCCCACACCAAAACCATTATCAAGAGGAATTTCATGACGTGTTGCTCCTTCAAGCCATAAGTATGGTTTGGTATGCTTTTTCAATCTAATATTCAGAATGCTCGTAACACCTTCTTGCAGATAACGTGCAGATACAGAGTTTACAACCTCAACAGACTCAATGTCAGCAGGAGAAATCGGTCCAATACCAGAGTTAATCATGTTGCCGTTGATGAGAATCAAAGGTGCTTTTCCGTTTAACATTTTTACAGATGAAGTGTTGGCATCAGATATGATGGCAGGTATCTCTTGCAAAGCCCTGAATGGATTGCTCATTTTCTTTGCATCTGACGACAGATAGAATATTTCACCATTGGCAGTCCTTTTTACAATCTGACTACGGTCGGCTACAATCATCACCTCGTCAATGTCTTTTGTTTCTTCTTTTAGTCTATATGTACGTTTTGTTGTATCTTTTATACTAAGAGAATCGCATATTGTTTGGTAGCCTAAGCATGTTACCTCTACGATATAATCACCGGCAGGAACATCCTTTATGGTAAAACTACCATCCTTGTAAGAAGTAGTAGTTTTGAAAATAGTTCCATTTTGTATAAGCAGGATATATCCATTCGCTATACCAACCTTGCCGTTCTTTGACACAATTTCTCCATGAAATACATTTTGGGCATGCAAAAACGCTATGTTTATTAGCATGAAGAAAAGTATGACAACTCTATTTGTGGCTTCCCATGTTTTATTGGGTGAGCATTTTTTACAGGTTCTTTGAATCATCATTTGTAGTTTCAATTTTTTATTTCTTTGGTTGCAAATGTAATAAAAAAAACAAATATTTTGAGTATTATTGATAGAAAATGCTGTAAATAACCTTTACATTTAACTCGTGACATAATCACATATCATGTATGGCTACATATAAAATTTGTATTGCATTTGTAATGCACACTCTATTATATAATAAGGTGTAGTAGGAGTTGAAAAACGCTACGGTATAACAAAATGCAATAAATATGATAAAAAAAGTGATAAATTATTTGTGAGCTACCGATATTTTCTTACCTTTGTAACCGAAATAAGACGTATCACCATAAATATATTATAAATATGAATTTGTCGTACAACATTATTAGCATTATTATTCGAATTCGACTTTGGAACAATGTCGAACGGGGTAGTGTATGCTAATAGGTTGCCGCAAACAATACAGTCTCTCTTATGAGTAGATGACAAGAAAAACCTTTCTCACTAACCCCTACAAGGTAGTGTGAAAGGTTTTTTCGGTTTAAGTAATAACGTAAAAACACATATAAGGATGAGTGAAAGATTGTACATTTTTGACACTACGCTCCGCGATGGCGAGCAGGTGCCAGGTTGCCAGTTGAATACCGTTGAGAAGATACAGGTGGCAAAGCAGCTTGAGCAATTGGGTGTAGACGTGATTGAGGCAGGATTCCCTATTTCAAGTCCGGGCGACTTCAATTCGGTCATTGAGATTTCAAAGGCTGTGACATGGCCCACTATCTGTGCTCTGACACGTGCTGTAGAGAAGGACATAGATTGTGCTGCCGAGGCTCTGAAGTATGCCAAGCGTGGACGCATCCATACCGGTATCGGTACGTCCGATTCGCACATTAAGTATAAGTTTCACTCAAACCGCGAGGAGATAATAGAGCGTGCCGTTCGTGCCGTGGCCTATGCCAAGCGATATGTAGAGGACGTAGAGTTCTATGCCGAGGATGCCGGACGTACCGACAACGAGTATCTGGCACGTGTGGTTGAGGCTGTCATCAAGGCTGGCGCTACAGTCATCAACATTCCCGACACTACGGGCTACTGTCTGCCCGAGGAGTATGGAGCCAAGATTAAGTATTTGGTAGAGCATGTGGACAACATCGACAAGGCCGTGCTCTCAACCCATTGCCACAACGACTTGGGTCTTGCCACAGCCAATACGCTGAGCGGAGTGCTGAACGGAGCGCGTCAGGTAGAGGTGACCATAAATGGTATAGGTGAGCGTGCGGGCAACACTTCGCTCGAAGAGATTGCCATGATTCTGAAGTGTCATAACGGCATAAATATCGATACTAATATCAATACCACCAAGATTTGTCCCACAAGCCGCATGGTTTCGAGCCTGATGAACATGCCCGTTCAGCCTAATAAGGCCATTGTCGGTCGTAACGCATTCGCCCACAGTAGTGGCATACATCAGGACGGAGTGCTGAAGAATGTCAGCACATACGAGATTATCGACCCGAAGGATGTAGGTCTGGACAGCGGCAGCATAGTGCTGACAGCACGTTCGGGCAGAGCCGCCTTGAAGTATCGCCTCGGAGTGCTGGGCGTGAAGATAGACGACGAGTCGAAGATAGACACTATCTACCAGCAGTTCCTCAAGCTTGCCGACCGCAAGAAGGAAGTCAACGACGACGACATACTCATGTTGGCAGGTGCCGATGCCAAGGCTTCGCACGCTGTGAAGCTCGACTTCCTGCAGGTTACTACAGGCATGGGCGTTAAGAGTGTGGCAAGCATCGGACTCGACATCTCAGGCCAGAAGTTTGAAGAGGCTTCGACAGGCAACGGTCCGGTAGATGCTGCCATCAAGGCTCTCAAGAAGATCATTCAGAAGCAGATGACCCTGAAGGAGTTTACTATCCAGGCCATCTCGAAGGGATCGGACGACGTGGGCAAGGTACACATGCAGGTGGAGTACGACGGAAGCGTGTACTACGGATTCGGAGCCAATACCGACATTGTGACGGCTTCTGTTGAGGCTTACATCGACTGTATCAACAAGTTTCGTGTGAAATAAAACCACGCCCCAATCATCCACACTATAAATACAAACAAGCAATAACATTAACAATATAAACATATTATAATGAATACATTATTCGACAAAATCTGGGATAAGCATGTTGTGCAGACGGTCAAGGACGGCCCTACACAATTGTACATAGATCGTCTTTACTGCCATGAGGTGACTTCGCCTCAGGCCTTTGCCGGCATGCGTGCCCGCGGACTCAAGATGTTCCGTCCCGACCACATATTCTGCATGCCCGACCATAACACTCCTACACACGATCAGGACAAGCCTATCGAGGACCCCGTTTCAAAGCGTCAGGTGGACACATTGGCTAAGAATGCTGCCGATTTCGGAGTGACACACTTCGCCATGAACTCTAAGGACAACGGCATCATCCACGTTGTAGGTCCTGAGAAAGGACTCTCTCTGCCGGGTATGACTATCGTGTGTGGCGACTCACATACATCTACACATGGTGCTATGGGTGCTGTAGCTTTTGGTATCGGAACTTCTGAGGTAGAGATGGTTATGGCTTCACAATGCATTCTGCAGAGCAAGCCGAAGTCGATGCGTATAAGCGTCAACGGAAAGTTGGCAAAGGGCGTTACACCAAAGGATGTAGCTCTCTACCTGATGAGCCGACTCACCACTTCGGGTGCTACCGGATATTTCGTTGAATATGCTGGCGACGTAGTACGCGACATGTCTATGGAGGGCCGACTCACACTCTGCAATCTCTCTATCGAGATGGGTGCGCGTGGCGGATTTGTAGCTCCCGACGAGACAACATTCGAATATATCAAGGGTCGCGAATATGCTCCTAAGGGCAAGGATTGGGACAAGGCCGTGGCTTACTGGAAGACTCTGAAGAGTGGCGACGATGCCGTGTTCGACAAGGAACTCGTGTTTGATGCTGCCGACATAGAGCCGCGCATCACTTACGGCACCAATCCTGGTATGGGTATCGGCATTACTGAGACCATTCCTACACTCGATGAGATAGACAAGGCTGGTCAGGCTTCGTTCAAGAAGTCGCTTGCATACATGGGATTTGAGCCGGGCGAGAAGCTTCTCGGTCATAAGATTGACTATGTATTCCTTGGTGCCTGCACCAACGGACGTATTGAAGACTTCCGTGCATTTGCCTCTATCGTGAAGGGACGCCATAAGGCTGAGGGCGTTACGGCATGGCTTGTGCCTGGCTCATGGCTCGTAGACAAGCAGATTAGAGAGGAGGGACTGGACAAGGTTCTTACCGAAGCTGGTTTCGAGATTCGCCAGCCGGGCTGCTCGGCATGTCTTGCCATGAACGACGACAAGATACCAGCAGGCAAGTATTCGGTATCGACATCCAACCGTAACTTTGAGGGTCGTCAGGGACCAGGCTCACGTACCATCCTTGCTTCGCCTCTGGTAGCAGCTGCAGCAGCAGTTACGGGAGTGGTAACCGACCCGAGAGAACTCATGTTCTAATGTTAAATGATTAATAATTGAAGAATAATGAAACAGAAATTCAACGTTATAACCTCCACATGCATACCCCTTCCGCTTGAGAATGTGGATACCGACCAGATAATACCAGCCCGCTTCCTTAAGGCAATCGACAAGGAAGGTATGGGCGACAACCTATTCCGTGACTGGCGATATAATGCCGACGGTACTCCCAAACCCGACTTCGTTATGAACGATCCGTCGTATAGCGGAGTGATACTCGTAGCAGGCAAGAACTTCGGCTCGGGCTCTTCGCGCGAGCATGCAGCTTGGGCTATTGCCGGAGCGGGATTCCGTGTGGTCATCAGCTCGTTCTTTGCCGACATCCATAAGAACAACGAGCTCAACAATCTTGTGTTGCCGGTAGTGGTGAGCGAGGAATTCCTTAAGGAACTCTTTGCCAGCATCGACAAGGACCACAAGACAGAAGTGAAGGTGGACCTGCCCAATCAGACCGTGACAAACCTCGCTACAGGCAAGAGCGAGCATTTTGAGATAAACGGATACAAGAAGCATTGCCTTGAAAACGGACTCGACGACGTAGACTTCCTTGTACAGAATCGTGATAAGGTAGAGTCATGGGAGCAAGAACAATAGAAATAATGGACTGTACACTCCGCGATGGCGAGCAGACCAGCGGAGTGTCATTCCTTCCTCATGAGAAACTCATGATGGCACGTATGCTTCTTGGCGATGTCAATGTGAATCGTATAGAAGTGGCTTCGGCACGTGTTTCTGATGGTGAGAAGGAAGCTGTGCGCATGATCTGCCGCTATGCCGAGAGTGTGGGCAAGCTGAATAGAGTAGAAGTGTTGGGCTTTGTCGATGGTGGCAAGTCAATCGACTGGATTGACGAATGCGGATGCAAGGTTATAAACCTGCTTGCAAAGGGTTCGCTCAAGCATTGTACGCATCAGCTCAAGAAGACTCCCGAAGAGCATATCGACGGAATATACGAGTCGCTCACTCTTGCCATGCAGAAGGGTATGGCTGTAAATCTGTATCTTGAGGATTGGAGTAGTGGCATGAAGGATTCGCCCGACTATGTGTTCAAGATGATGGACGCCCTCGTGGAGAGTGGAATCAAGCGTTTCCTTCTGCCCGATACATTGGGCATACTCAACCCTATGGAGGTGACGAAGTATTTCGGCCAGATGGTGGAGCGCTATCCCGACACCAAATTCGAATTCCATGCACATAACGACTACGACCTTGCCGTAGCCAATTCGTTGGCTGCTGTGGTGAGTGGCGCAAGCGGTCTGCATGTCACGGTGAACGGACTGGGTGAGCGTTGTGGCAATGCCCCGCTTGCAAGCGTGCAGGCTATACTTAAAGACCAGCTCGGTATTGAAACCAGTATCCGTGAAGACCGATTGGGCGAAATAAGCCGACTGGTAGAGGGATATTCAGGTATTGCCATTGCGCCAAACCAGCCTATCGTAGGCGAGAATGTGTTCACGCAAGTGGCTGGCGTTCATGCCGATGGTGACAATAAGGACAACCTTTACTGTAATAATCTTGTGCCTGAACGTTTCGGACGTAAGCGCGAGTATGCACTTGGTAAGAATAGTGGTAGGGCAAACATCGCAAAGAACCTGGAACTGCTCGGTCTGGAACTCACTCCCGAACAGACACGTCGTGTGACGCAACGCATTACCGAACTGGGCGACCGTAAGGAGATTGTAACTCAGGAAGACTTGCCATTCATCGTGAGCGACGTGCTGAAGCATTCGGCTCCCGAAGACAAGATAAAGCTTGTGAGCTATATGGTGTCGCTTGCCTACGGACTGCGCCCTATGGCAACTGTTAAGGTGGAGATAGACGGCAAGCAGTATGAGGACAACGCTCTTGGCGACGGACAGTATGACGCTTTCGTGAAGGCTATGCGCAAGATATACCGTGAACGCCTTGGACGCACATTCCCAACACTTGAGAATTATGCCGTGTCAATACCGCCTGGCGGACGCACAGACGCACTCGTGCAGACTGTCATAACATGGCGTAGCGGCGAGAAGATACTGCGTACCCGTGGACTCGATGCCGACCAGACCGAAGCTGCAATAAAGGCTACAATCAAGATGCTTAACATCGTGGAGCAGGAACAAATGCAAGACTCAGAATCAAAATAAACAATATAATAAAAACCAAAGGATATGAAATTATCAATAGCTGTACTTCCCGGCGACGGTATCGGACCCGAGATTATGACCGAAGGTGTGAAGGTAATGAAGGTTGTGGCTGAAAAGTTCGGCCATGAGTTCAGTTTTAAGGAAGCCATCTGTGGCGCTCATGCCATTGACGAAGTGGGCGACCCCTTCCCTGAGGAAACCTTCCAGACCTGTCTGAATGCCGATGCTGTGCTCTTTGCAGCTGTAGGCGACCCACGTTTTGATAACGATCCTACTGCCAAGGTACGCCCCGAGCAGGGACTCCTGGCTATGCGCAAGAAGCTTGGACTCTTTGCCAACGTGCGCCCAGTTGCCACTTTCGACTGCCTTCTGCACAAGTCGCCCCTTAAGGACGAATTGCTCAAGGGTGCCGACTTTGTTGTAATACGTGAGCTTACTGGCGGTATGTATTTCGGCGAGAAGTATCAGGACAACGACAAGGCTTACGATACCGACATCTATACTCGCCCCGAGATAGAGCGCATCCTTAAGGTTGCCTTCGAGTTTGCCATGAAGCGCAACAAGCACCTTACCGTAGTAGACAAGGCCAACGTGCTGGCTTCGTCACGTCTGTGGCGTCAGATTGCCAAGGAGATGGAACCGCAGTATCCTGAGGTGAATACCGACTATATGTTTATCGACAACGCCTCGATGCGCGTTCTTACCGAGCCAAGGTTCTTCGACGTTATCGTTACAGAGAATACATTTGGCGACATACTTACCGACGAGACTTCTTGTATCACAGGTTCGATGGGATTGCAGCCGTCAAGTTCGCTTGGCGAGCATACTCCGTTGTTCGAGCCTGTACACGGTTCATGGCCGCAGGCAGCTGGCAAGAACCTTGCCAACCCGGTAGCCCAGATTCTTTCGGCTGCTATGCTTCTTGAGCATTTCGGACTGAATGAGGAAGGTGCACTTGTACGTAAGGCTGTTGACGCTTCGCTTGATGCCAACGTACGTACGCCGGAGATTCAGGTTGAAGGTGGTGCACAGTATGGCACGGCTGAGGTAGGCCAGTGGATAGCCGACTATATAGCAAAAGCCTAACTGTATGAAGACCTTAATACTTGTCTTGGCGTTAATGGCGCTTAATGCAAACACTATGTTTGCACAGACAAGGCAGCAACTTCGCGACAGCTTGTCGGCTGCTTCTGAGGCATTGTCGTTCCATCCCGATTCCTTAAACCTGCGTTTGAGGAAAGCGTCGTGGAACGTGCAGCTTGAGGAGTGGCAGTATGCCCGTGATGAGTACGATTATGTCTTGCGACGTGATCCGAACAATCTGGCTGCTCTGTTCTATCGCGCCTTTGTCAACGAACAGCAGAAACGATACAAATTTGCCCGTCTTGACTACGAGCATCTGTTGAGTCTTGTGCCGGGCAACTTTGAGGCCACACTCGGATTGGCATTGCTTAATCAGAAAGACAGTCACTATACTGAGGCTCTGGACATGATAAATCTATTGGTGACTCAGCATCCCGACAGCGCTGTGGCGTATGCCGCACGTGGTGGAATGGAAGTGGAGCGCAAGATGTACGGTCCTGCCGAGTATGATTATAGCAAGGCTATAGAACTGAAACCGCTCAATACCGACTTCAGACTGAATCGTGCCAATGTGCGCATCTTGATGAAGCGCAAGAAGGAGGCACGTGAAGATCTGGACGAAATGGTGAAACTTGGGGTTCCAAGAGCCAACCTTATTGAATGGTACAGAAAGTGTAAGTAAATAGAAAAGAAAACAATAAATAGAGTATGGGTCAAAATAGAAGTTAGAGGAAGTTTGGGTTTTGCCCGTAGTTAACAGAAGTTAGCGGACATATGTCTGTTAACTTCCATCTATCGTAGATGGATTAACTCCTTCTTAAATTCCTATAACTCCTATTTTGACCCTCTTCGTGGCTTATATTTTTATTAAGTCTCCCATTACCATGTCGCTTACAAACAGTCCCTCACGTGTCAGTTTCAGATGATTGTCGGCATGCTTTAGCAATCCGTTATTGATGTGAATACCGGCACATTGCAGGGCGTATTGTCGTAATGCGGGGCTGATAGAGTCGAGATCCATACCGTCTGACGTGCGCAGGGCGGTAGTGACAAGGTCGTTGTAGTGGGTAGTCTCGTCAATCGTCTCGCTCTCAGAAGGAAGCGTTCCGTTGTTGACGGCTTTGATATACTGGCGTATGTCGGCTATGTTCCAGCTGCGTGTGCTTATGTTGTAGGAGTGGGCTGAGGCTCCGATACCGAGATATGGCACATTATGCCAATAGCTACTGTTGTGTACAGAACGATAGCCGGGCTTTGCAAAGTTGCTTATCTCGTAATGCTCATAGCCGGCAGTTTCGAGCGTATCCATAAGATATTTATACATGGATAATGACGCTTCGTCGTCAATCTGGGCTATCTTGCCTTCGCTCATCATACGATACAGAGGCGTGCCCTCCTCATACATAAGACTGTAAGCGGAAATATGTGTGGGCGAAAGACTGATGGCTGTCTGCACGTCAGCAGCCCATTCGTCGAGCGTCTGTTTGGGAAATCCGAACATAAGGTCGATGCTTATATTCTCAATGCTAGCTTCTTTTATGATTCTAACGGCATCAATCGCTTGCGACGATGTGTGTCGACGATGAAGAAACTGCAATCGCGAGTCGTCGAAAGTCTGAATGCCCATGCTTATACGGTTGATGCCGAATGAGCGCAAACAGCTAACAAACTCAGGTGTTATATCATCGGGGTTGACCTCGATGGTCACTTCGCGCGGATTGCCGGGGAAACATTCAGATACTGAATTGAGAATGTCTTGAATGTCGGAGAGTGGGAGAGTGGAAGGAGTTCCGCCCCCAATGTATATCGTATCGACCGAATTAGGGCTGTCGATGCTGCCCAATCCGTTGAATTCGGAGCGACGCAAGTGCATTTCCTTTATCAAAGTCGTAGCATAATTGTGCTGCAATCCGAATAAAGTGGAGCTGTAGAAACCGCAGTATATACAACGGCTCTTGCAAAAAGGTATGTGGATGTATATTCCAGTCTTCATTTGTCTATATAATAATGTGAAAAAGGCGACATCGTGTCTTAAGAGAATGCAAAAGTACTAATAAGTGAAAAAAAAACATCACTTTTAATGTTTTTCTTTTGGTTTCTATTCTTATTTTTATAACTTACTATCTCTGCCACAATTAATTGCAACTTAATAATTATTTTATAATCATCTTCAGTAATTTGATAATTGTCATCACTCAAAGTATTATAATCGCCATATACTATTATCTTTTTTAATAGCATAAACATCATTTGTACTGAAATGATATGCACATCTTTTTTCAATATATGATTGTGTAACATTTCCTTTGGTGACTTCGGTCTAATATCGCACATTTCCTTTTTTAGCACAAGTTCCAATGGGAATTTAAACTCAGTAAACGCTCCTTTTATTGGATCCAGATAAGCATCTCTAACACGAATTAATTCGCAAATAATAGATATTGCCTTATGTATATTCAATTTTTTTATCTCACTTATTAAATCTGGTTTTTCATCTTGATACACCTCTGAGTAAGTCAACAATATCTGGCTTCCTGTCAAATCTACGTAATACATAAATCCACCTCTCTTTATGGAACATTTTTTTCTTGTACTTTCCTTTTATTCAATAATAATCAT
>OIYR01001581.1_pt1 | contig 11193 bp, 15 predicted proteins | sample 1588221 | NCBI WGS metagenome assembly OIYR01 (sample SAMN03283292) | human gut metagenome | biome: human-associated habitat; material: feces | host: Homo sapiens | place: Peru | collected 2012 | reverse complement strand
AAAAAGGGCTCAAAGAAGGTTTGGCCGAAGGTCTTGAAAAGGGGTTAGCTAAAGGACTTAAGTCTGGCAAAATAGAGGCTCAACGTGAGATAACAAAAAACTTATTAAAAGAGAATATTCCTCTAGAAAAGATTGTAGCTATAACAGGATTAAGCGAAGAAGAAATAAAAAAATATTTAAACAATTAAAAAATACCTAATCATATACGATTTGGTATTTTGATATAACAGTGTGGAAAAACATTGCTTTTATAAAATTCTTATGATAAAAAACTACTTAAGGAATATTTCAGTTGTTGGGTATTAGCCTCTTTTTATAATTCTAATTATGGAAGGAGGAATATTGCATGAAGATTAAAACGTTTTTGTTAAAATTACTTGATCGAATTGCCATCATAATAGTATTAAGTATCATATTGATACTTATACTAAAAATTAATACCCAATCTAACTTGATTGGGTAGCTTACATTAGGCTAACACCCAACATGGAAAAGCTGAGGTGTTCCTTTTTATTATATGCAAATTTCCTTTGCTAAATACATCATAACATAAATGAAAATCAATGTCAAATCTTACAATTTACAAAAATTCAATTATAAATAGAGACATTTCACTAGAAATTTGATACAATATTGTACGAGGAATGATATATGAAAGATTGTTTATTATATAAAATATTAAGACCAATTATTACATTTGTATTTAGGGTGTTTTTAACGCCTAAAATAATTGGTACTGAAAATATCCCAAAAAGTGGTAGAGTAATCTTAGCGGGTAATCATACTAGTATTTTTGATGCTCCACTTTTAATTTCATGTACTAAAAGAAATGTCCATTTTTTAGCTAAAAAAGAATTATGGAAAGGGCCTAAAAAAATTATTTTTGGTAATTTAGGTCTCATTCCAGTTGATAGAAAAGCCAGAGATGGAAATGCTTTAATAACAGCAGAAAGATATTTAAAAAAAGAAAAGTTAATAGGCATATTTCCAGAGGGAACTACTGAAAAAGAAGGACATATGCTAAAATTTAAAAAAGGTGCTGTTAAAATGGCAGTTGATACAAATAGTCCAATAGTGCCGTTTGTAATAACAGGAAAATATAAGTTATTTTCAAGAAATCTAACAATTAAATTTTTAGAACCAATTAAATGTAGTGAAAATATAAAGGAAGAAACTGAAAGACTAATGAATATAATTAAAGAGGAAAGAGGAGAAGAATAATGAATATATTTTCTTTTTTAAGAAGAAGAAAACCCATTCCTGAACCATGGGCTAAATATTATACTAAAGAAGAATTAAATATTAAAATACCTGATATAAGCATGTATGATCAAGTAAAAAAAAGTGCACATTTGTATCCAGATAACTATGCTTATGAATATATGGGTAAAAAATGTTTTTACAAAGATTTTATAAATGAAATAAACGAATGGGCAAAAGTACTTAGTAAATCCGGTATTAAACATGGTGATATAGTTTCTATCAGTCTTCCAAATATACCAAATGTTTTGGTAGTTTTATATGCTTTAAATAAAATCGGTGCAATTGCCAATATGGTTCACCCCTTATCAAGTGAAGAAGAAATTTTCCAAAGTTTAGAATCAACTCAAAGTAAGTATTTAATCATGCTAAATACGTTTTATGAAAAAGTAGAAAATATTATAAAAAAATCTCCAGTTGAAGCTGTTATATTTGCTAGTGCTGCAGACTATATGCCTTTTTTTACGAAAATTGCTTACAATGTAACTCAAATAGGTAAATCCAAAAAGTATCCTAAAAATGACATGTTTTATAGTTGGAAAACATTTTATAAAAAATATAAAACGAGTGAACATATTAAATTTCCAAAGTTTGGTCGTGATACACCAGCTGTAATAATTCATAGCGGAGGAACAAGTGGAACCCCTAAAAATGTTGTTATTCAAAATAGAGCCTTTATTCTGGGAGCCTTACAAGAAAATATATTAATGAAAAATCTCCATGCAGGTGATTGTTGTTTAGCTATAATGCCAAATTTTCATGGTTTTGGTTTAAGTGTATTAATGCATACACCTCTCGCTTTAGGTTGTTATTCAATATTAATACCTCAATTTGATTCCAAAAAATTTGATATTATGTTTCATAAAAAAAAGCCTTCATGCGTTCTTGGAGTACCAACTTTATATGAAGCTTTAATGAGTAATAATAACATTAAAAATTTAGATTTATCCAATTTAAAATACATTGTTTCCGGGGGAGATATTTTACCAAAATCTCTAGAAAATCGTATGAATAAATATTTACAAGAACACAATTCTCCGGGTAAAATTACTCAAGGGTATGGATTATCAGAAGCTTTGGCAGCTGTATGTCTAGCTTGTGATGATGTCAATAAATCTGGTTCAGTGGGTATACCTTTACCTGGAAACCAAGTTAAGATAATTGATCCAGCAAGCCGTATTACATTGCCTTATGGAGAGGTCGGAGAAATATGTGTTCATTCTAAAGCCTTCATGCAAGGATATTTAAATAATGAATCAGAGACGAATACTGCCCTACAAGTTCATAAAGATGGTCATGTTTGGCTTCATACTGGTGATTTAGGTTATATGGATAGTGATGGTTTTATCTTTTATAAAGGAAGATTAAAAAGAATGATAATAACAAGTGGATATAATGTTTATCCATCTCATATTGAAGAGGTAATTGAATCACATCCTGCAGTTTTACAATGTACAGTCGTCGGAGTTCCCCATCCTTATAAGCAAGAGGTACCTAAAGCATTTATAGTTTTAAAAGAAGGTTATATTGGTATGTTTATGAAAGAAGATATAAAAGCATATTGCAAAAAGAAATTAGCAAAATATATGATACCTAGTGAATTTGTAATTAGAAAAAGGTTACCAAAAACTAAGCTAGGTAAGGTTGATTTTAAATCCCTACAAAAAGATACGCGAGGTGATTGTGATGAGTAAAACCCCATTTTTATATAGATTAGGAAGAACCATCCTAGGGCCATTTTTCAAATGGTATTATAATCCTACAATCATAGGAAAAGAAAATATTCCAAGAGATGGAGCTATATTAATCGTGGGAAACCATAAACATTTATATGATCAATGTTTATCAATTATATCTACAAAAAGGTATATAAGATACATGGCAAAAAAAGAGTATTTTGATAGTAAAAAAACAAGATGGTTCTTTTCAGCAGTTGGTTGTATAAGTGTAGATAGACAAAATCATGATGGTAAAGCAAAAGATGAAGCTATAAAAACCTTAAAAGAAGGCGGAGCAATTGGCTTATTTCCAGAAGGCACTAGAAATAAAACTAAAGAATTTTTGCTTCCATTCAAATTCGGTTCAGTTTCTATGGCCAAGAAAACTGATGCTTATTTAGTCCCTTTTGGCATAACTGGTGATTATATATTTCGTAGTAAAAACCTAGTTATAAGATATGGTAAACCTTTTAAAGTAACAGACATGGATATAGAAAGTGCCAACGAACTTTTATATAATAGAGTTAAATCATTAATGGAAGAAAATTTAAAATAAAAATGACGGGAGAAAAATAATCCCGTCTTTATTTATACTAGCAAAGATTTACATCATCTTTGCTAATAATAGTATATGTAGTAAAAATAATTTTATACAAAAAAGCTACATAATATTATTAATTATGCAGCTTTTTTATTAAGCGTTCTTGCTTCTCTAGCACTAATGATTACTTGTTCTCCATTAATTGTCTTTTTTTGTAAATTTGGTTTTTGTTTCATTTTAGTTGCATTTAAAGCATGTGATCTTCTATTACCAGTTAAAGGTTTTTTAGTAGTTACTTTTGTAGCCATTTTTCTCACTCCTTTTTCGTTTACCTATTAATTTTAACAATATATTTTATGTTTGTCAAATATTACTTATGTTTTTATCTTCATATTTGGAAATTTTTTCTCAAAAACACTATTTTTATAGTATTTATCCAAATATTTATCTAAATTTGATGATGCTTGTATACCTCTTTTTCTATCTGAATATCTTTTTGTAATTATACAAGTAAATGTAATATCGAATATTAAAAAAGCTAAAATGATTATACAAAATGTTTTTGAATATATATTACTATACATAAAATTAAATAACTTATTATATAAAGGTAAACCTAATTTAACCCATGCAAGAGAAAGAATACCCCAGGCAAAAGAATATAAAAGATTTATTCTTCCATCTAAATTAGCACTCATTTTACTATAATCCCAAGATTTAGTATGAAAAACATATTCTTGAAAAAGCGATGCAATATATTCAAATGTTGCTCCGATTATAACTCCAGCTATAAATATTATAAAAATATTTTTATCTTTTAACTTAAATAATAAAATAGTAAGTAAAATAAGACCAATTCCATAAATAGGTTTAAATACACTAAACCATAATCCTTGTCTATTTACTATTTTACCAGTTTTAACTAATTGTTCTAATGTTTCGAAAAAGTAACCAAATAATCCTCCGATTACAAATAATAATATAGCATGATACATTAATTTATCTATTCTTTCCATTTAACCACCTAATATTAGTATGGTGTAAACTAAAAAAAATAACCAAAGTATTTTAGTTATTTAATCATATATATAATAAAAGGGATTATAATACATGCACACATTACTATAAAATATAATTTGTATAAATATGTATTCCATGGACTAATTGTTATATTTGGATTTTTCTCAAATACATACATATCAAGTTCATCCTTAATTCTAGGATTCCATAAAAAAAATTTATATCTTAATCTATCACTTGTTTTATACTCTTCATTCTTATATTCATATACATAATAATATTCATAGATATTTTTATGATACATAGTCCTAGTTATAATATCAGTGCACTTACATTTTATAATTATCATATTTTTCATTTTAACATGAATTGAAATCCATTTATAAAAACAAATACCTGCGATAGATAGAAAAATAACAAACATTAACGTATCATTCTTAGCCATATATTATCACCTTATTATCATTTTACGATAAATTATATTTTTTGTCTATATTTGTATTTTAATTTATAAACTTTTTTGGTAAAATAGTTGTAATGAGGAAGTGAATTTATGAAATTACAATTTAACTTAAAGTATAAAGATGATAAAACTATGGCTAGACTCGGAGAAATTACATATAATGGTAAAACTTATGAAACTCCGATGTTTATGCCTGTTGGAACTAATGCAACAGTAAAGACATTATCTCCGGAAGAATTAAAAAGTATAGGTTCTGGTATAGTTCTTGCAAATACTTATCATTTATGGCTTAGACCTGGAGAAGATATCGTAGATAAAGCTGGTAAACTTCATAAATTTATGAATTATGATGGACCAATTTTAACTGATTCCGGTGGATATCAAGTTTTTTCTTTAGCAAAACCAAAAGACATTACTGAAGAAGGAGTTAAATTTAAAAATCATTTAAATGGAGATAATTTATTTTTAACCCCAGAAAAGTCTATTGAAATCCAAACCAAATTAGGTAGTGATATCATGATGAGTTTTGATGAATGCGTTAAATGGCCAAGTACTCATGAATATATGGAAAAAAGTGTTGAAAGAACATTAAGATGGGCAAAAAGAGGTAAATCTGTGAAAAGCGACAATGATCAATTATTATTTGGTATTGTTCAAGGGGGAGAATATCCTGATATAAGAAAACATTGTGCGGAAGAACTTGTCAAAATGGACTTTGATGGTTATTCAGTTGGTGGCACATCTGTCGGAGAAGATAAGCCAACAATGTATAAAATGGTTGAATATTCAACACCTTATTTACCAGATAATAAGCTTCGTTATCTTATGGGGGTCGGAGATCCAATAGATTTAATAGAAAACTCTATGCGAGGTATTGATATTTTTGACTGTGTAAGTCCCACAAGACTAGCAAGACATGGTCACGCTTATACAAAACATGGTAAAATAAACATTAAAAACAGCAAGTATAAAGAAGATTTTACTCCGGTAGATGATTGTGATTGCTATGCATGCCAAAATTATACTAAAGCTTACATAAGACATTTAATAACAGCAAATGAAACTTTCGGAGCAAGGTTATTATCTATCCATAATATTTATTTCTTACATCAAATAATGAAAAATATCAGAGAAAATATTAAAAATGGAACTCTAAAAGAATATAGAGATGAATTTGAAAGAGATTATTATGGAAAACAAAATTAATAAATGGTGCATAAGTATTACCATCATCTTAGTAATTGGTCTTATCTGTGGAGTTACTACTTACAAAGTAATAAGTTATCACAATGAAAAAGTTACTTTAGTAAAAACTAAATATATTATTGAAACAGCAAAAAAATGTATTAATGAACATAAATGCAAAGATAACACAAATATCACATTAAAAGAATTATATGATTTAAAATACTTAGATAAACAAGTAAATGGTATTACTAAAGAATATTATAACGAGTCTTCTTACGTTAAATATTCAAACAATGAATATATATTCATTGATTTAACTTAGAAAAATTCTCAATTATTTTTGAGAATCTTTTTTATTTATACCAATTGATCCCCCTGCAACACTAGCAAGCATTAACACTAAATAATAAATAAAAGTACTTAAACTAAAGATAGTTTTATTAGTAAATAAACTAATTATTATTAGAACAAGTAAGAATAAACCCCCAATTTTTATTCCTTCTAAAAATCCTTTACTGTTTGCCTTCTTACCACTTTTTAAACCAAAGATAAAAAATAATGTTGTATTAAATATAAATAATATTAAATTTGTAATCGTCGAATTAACACCAACTAAATTAAGTAAACTACATATAAATATTAATAATATTAAAGATATAACATAATATCCTAAATATTTCATTAAATTTTTCAAAATAAATCACCTAATAAATACTATGTTTAAAATATTTACTTTATTACCATAATATAGATGGTGATATTATGCAAATATTTACAGTATTATTTAGAACTATTTTCTTTTACTTTTTTGTTCTTATTGCTTATCGAATAATGGGTAAAAGAGAAATTGGTCAACTCGGAGTAATAGATTTAATCGTGTCTATATTAATCGCGGAACTCGTAGCAATAAGTATCGAAGAATTTAAACAACCTATGGCTTATACCATAATACCAATTACATGTTTAGTCATCCTAGAAGTTTTATTTGCATTCATCTCTATTAAATCAAGAAGATTTAGAACTATTTTTGATGGCAAACCATCACTAATTATAGTAAATGGTAAAATAAATTATAAAGAAATGATTAAACAACGTTATTCATTGGATGATTTACTAATATCTTTAAGACAAAAAGAAATCAGAGATTTAAGTGTGGTAGAGTATGCTTTTTTAGAACCAAACGGAAAGTTATCAATTTTCAAATATAATTTCTTTAAAACCAAAAGTGCTTTTCCTCAAGCTCTAATACTTGATGGAGAACTCCAAACTAAAGTAGTAAAACATATAAGAAAAACCCCAGAGTGGGTAATAGAACAATTACAAAGTAAAAACTTAACTATTAAAGACATATTTTATGCTTTTTATAAAAATAAAAAAATATATATTATTAAAAAAACAGATGTTAATTAAAACAAAAATTATTAATTTAATATTTTCTTTTTGTTTTTTTTATGTTATATTATTAATAGTAGGGTGATTGACTTATGAAAAAGTTTATAAATAAAATAAAAAGCAATAAAACATTAAGTATACTAAGCATATTAATAATTGGCATATTTTTTCTATTAATAACAAGAGTAACATTTGCTTTTCTAGCTCCAATTTTTAATAGTGCTCAAACAGATGTTATGGGGGCTAGTGATACAGTAGATGATTTTAAATTCGAACTAGGGGACCCTTTAAAGATTGATGCAACACCAACTACATTAAAAGAAAATGGTACTAATTATGTTTCTAGTACCACAGCTAAAGCATTATTAAAAGCCAACAGTACAAAAAATACTGCGACTTATAATTATTATGTTTATTTTCAAATTACATCAAATACATTTACATATTCAGATAGTTCAACACCAGAAATTATCCTTACAGTAACTAATCCAAACGGAGATGAAATTACATCAATCGAAGGATTAACTTATGGAACATTTAATGGTATATCAGGCTTTGATGTTACAACAAAAAATGGTTTATTTAATATAGCAGATAATTATGAAATAACATCAAATTCAAGTACGACATACACCACTCAAGAATGGAATATTACATTAACTTATCTGAATTTATCAATAGATCAATCAATCAATTTTGGCAATTCAATGGGAGTAAGTGTACATATTAGAAAAGAAGAAAAAAAATTAACATTAGCTGATATATGCACGGGTAAAACTTTAAAAGATTGCGTTGTTGCACAATATACAGGAACACAAGGAGAAAATAGTATTTATTATCATAACTCGTCATTAGCAAATGGAGCCGGCGATAGCTCATATCGTTATTCTGGACCAAGTGAAACAACAAATAATTTCATATGTTTTGGCTCAACAACAAGTCCATGTCCAACAGACAATCTATACCGCATAATTGGAGTAATAGATGATAAAGTAAAATTAATCAAATATGATTATGCAAATAGTAATTTATTAGGTGAAGATGGAGCTTATATGGTTGCCATAGCTCCAGCTTCCTCCTATAAAGGTCTTTTAACATCAATAAATGTATATTATTGGTGGAATAAAGGAGATAATGAAGAAAACACATGGAGTACAAGCTTATTAAATAAAATAAACCTAAATACAAATTTTATAAATAATATAGGAAGCACATGGGCAAATAAAATAGCAACCACAACCTGGAAAGTAGGAGGAAATACACCAGCAAATATATATTCTGCAAAACCAGCTACTGTTTATCAAAATGAAATAACAAACCCAGATGCAACAAATAGTACAGATAATGCAACAGAATATGAAGCAAAAGTAGGATTGATGTATGTAAGCGATTATGGATTTGCAGCAATGCCAAGTGATTGGACAATAACAATGAATAATTATAATAATGCCATAAATAACAATTGGATGTTTATGGGAAATAATGAATGGACAATTACTCGACGTTCTGACGTTTCGATTGGTGCTTATAGTTTAGAAGAACATGGATATGTAAGCAATATAACTACCATTAATTTTGGCGCCCGTCCTGTTTTTAATCTTGAATCCTCAATTGATTATAAATCAGGCAATGGTAGCATGAGTGACCCAATTATAATAAACTAGTGCTTTAGAAAGGAATGATGAAATGAAAATATTATGCATCGGACATTCAAGCTGGGATATAACAGTTCCAGTTGATGAATATCCAATTGAAAATACTAAATATAGATATAATGAAAAATATAGTGCCGGAGGTGGTCCTGCATCAAATGCGGCCTACCTACTAGGTAAATGGGGTATAGATACAGTTATAGCAAGTAGCATAGGTTCTGATGATTTTGGAACTAAAATCAAAAAAGAATTTCAAGATATAAATGTAAATACTGATTATATAGAAACAAGTTATGAAAAAGATACATCATTATCATTTATTTTAATTAATAAAAGTAATGGTTCTAGAACAGTATTTAATGTTGCTACAGAACATCCAGCATTAAAAAAATTAAGTTATGATTTTACACCGGATATCATTCTTACAGATGGTCATGATTATGGTGCAACCCAAAATGCTATAAGCAAATATCAAAATGCAATAACTATTATAGATGCTGGAAGGGTAACCCCAGAACTTTTAGAACTATGTAAATATATAAAATATATAGTATGTAGTAAAGGTTTTGCAGAAACTGTAACAGGTATGAAATTTGATTATAATAATCCATCTTCTTTAGTAGCAATATATAATAAACTACAAGATAAATATCCAAATAGTATTATAGTAATTACCTTAGAAGAAAGAGGATGTTTATATCAAGTTGGAAATGAAATAAAAATAATGCCAGGATTAAAAGTACAACCAGTTGATACCACTGGAGCGGGAGACATCTTCCATGGAGCATTTACATATGGAATAGCAAATAATTTTGATATGGAAAAGATAATTACATTAGCAAATATAGCTGCAGGTTTATCAGTAACTAAAATAGGTTCAAGACTATCAATACCTAATTTATCTGAAGTATTAGATTACTATGCTAAGAAAACAGGACAAGTAAATGATAACCAACAAAACGCCTAGATTAGATTTACATGGTGAAATAACTAGTATGGTTGAGGTATTAGTTAATGAATTTATAAATGATAATAAACTTTGTGGTATAAATGAAGTAATAATAATTCATGGAAAAAGTACAAATATTTTAACTGAAGAAGTACATAAAGTACTTAAGAAAAATAAAGATGTAAATAGATATTATAAGAATAATTGGAATCTCGGAGAAACAATCGTAGAAATAAATTTAGCAAAATAGTTGACTTAGCCACTATTTTGCTTTATAATTTAATTGTACTTGAAAAGTACAAAAAGTTAATGTTTCTCGCTTCCGGGTGGTGCGAGTAAAAATAATCCCGATTGGCTATGTTTGTCACCTTCAGGTGGTGTGACTAATAAATTATCCTGGTAACCAATATAACTCAATTTAAACATGTTGAGTTTTTTTGTTCTATTTATTTTTTTCCCTCATATATTTTCTAATAAAGGGAGGAAATGATATGAATTGTATTATACCATTTACAAAAGATATTAAGTTTAAAACAAATATTGCAGAAATATCAGAGGATTACAATAAAGAAGGAATACCAGATAGAGATTCTACACCAGGCAATAAAAAGTTTGGAGAAGATGATATTGATACAGCAGAAGTTTTACTTGCAATTTCAACAGGTATTAAAAATAATGCTATAACATATATAACAATTGGTTCAGTAATATTAATTGTTCTTGCAACAGGTATTATTTCTATAAAAAAATATGTATTATAAAAATTTAAGACCAGGGGTGTAGCCTTTGGTCTTGAATTTAAAAAAAATACTCTAAAAGTGTTGATTTTATGAGAAAAATGTAATATAATTATAATGTAACTGTAAAAAAAGCAAGCTCTTTGAGCTTGCTTTTCAAGTCAGAATAACCATTAACTTCTATGCTATTATTTATGTATAAAATTAAAATTATGCATTTTACTGCCTAACATCAGCTATCGAAAATTAAAAACGCCGCTCAAACGAGCGGCG